>PJTO01000025.1_pt1 | contig 289711 bp, 296 predicted proteins | sample 1512101 | NCBI WGS metagenome assembly PJTO01 (sample SAMN08177690, study PRJNA422409) | Soil metagenome, whole genome shotgun sequencing project.
CTAAAAGCCCTTCGGGCATCAATAGGGATAGTAATTTACGTTCGGCGTCTTGCAAGGGATATCTGTATTAAGCAAACTAAACTAGGGAATTTTTTGTATTCCCCCAAGAATTCTGCTTGATCCGATTATAGCTAATCAAGGTAGGTACTAAAACGGATACATCCTAATATCAACTTATATCTAATAACAATTTTCAATCAATATTTAGACAGTGATCAGTCAGTGCTTATTCAGTTTGTACTGAACAATCACTGAACGATCACTGAGCAAGCACTGAATAAGCATTGTCTTAAGATCTAACTTGGTCACTATTTGATTCTAAGTTGCTGCAGCTATTGCTTGTTCTTTGGTGTTTCTTCGCTTATTGTAGCTACTTTCATTAGACCTTCCTCGGTATTCGTTTGCCGTTCCTTTGGTGTTTCTTTGGTATTTCTTTGTTTATTCTTTGGTATTTTAACGATAAAACAGCAATAAAACAGCAATAAAATAGCACAGAAACGGTAACGAAGGTGTAATCTTGACCCAGACTTGTACATAAGAAAGATAAATTGACTACCGTCGAATTGGCAATAAGATGGGCTTTTTTTTATAAACGTTCTTTAATCTGAATTTTCTTGTTTAAATTGGAAATACCAAATATAAACTTGGATGAAAACAGTTTTTTTATCGCTGGCACTGCTGTGTTTTTTCATTACTAGGGGGCAAGTGGGGTTTGTCTTAAACGGGAAAAAGAATGTTAAAATTCCTTTTCTTTTCGTACATAACCTCGTCATTGTACCTGTGCAGGTGAATGGATATATGATGAACTTCCTGTTGGATACGGGGGTTAAAGAAACCATGATATTTGGCGAAACATTAAAGTCAATTGATAGTGCTGTTTTTGTTAATAAATTTCAGGGATTGGGCAGGGAAGAGGGGTTGGATGGCTATTTATCCATACATAATCAGGTGAATATTGCTGGGGTATATGAAGATTTAGACCAACCGATCTATATTCTTCAAAATGCGCATATTGATATCTCTACCCGGATAGGCGTGGAAGTTAATGGAATTATGGGAAGTCGCTTTTTTGAAAACCAAATGATGGAAATGGATTTTCAAAAACATCGTATTACTTTATATGCCAAGGCTAACCGGCCCAAGGGACTTGACAAGATGCAGCGTTTGCCGCTGGATATTTTAAATAGTCGTCCCTATACTTCGGTTGCTTTTAAACAAGGTGACGTTTCTATTGATGGTCGTGTATTGATCGACATGGGAAATAGCGATGCCTTAATGCTTATTCCTTCAAAGCTAAACAATTTTGATATTAAGCCTCCATTTATTGATGACTACATTGGGCAGGGGTTTAACGGTGAGATTTATGGAAAAAGAAATCGAATCCGATCGCTCGAACTTGGGCCATTTACAATGAACTACCCCTTGGTAGCCTATCCCGAATTGAGTTCGTTACAACATGCAACATTTGTGAGCGAAAGAATAGGTTCCATTGGAAACGAGTTGTTACGCCGATTTAAGGTCGTATTCGATTATCCCAACAAGTCGATATATCTTCATAAGAATAAAGATTTTGATCGCTTTTATTATCTGAATATGAGTGGCTTGGAGATTATACATGATGGCATTAAATACGAAAAAGAAGAGATACCTGTCGTTCTGCAAAAAGATGGCGGTACAGAGGTAAGAATGGGTAACAGCGTACAGTATCGCTTTGTACTTCGAAATATGTACAAAGTTGCGACTGTTCGTGATGGTTCGCCTGCGGCAATCGCAGGACTAATACCCGGAGATAAGGTTGTAAGGATCAATGGTCGATCTGCATCGTCATTTTCCCTGGAGTCAATTCACAATCTTTTTAAATCAGAGGAGGGAAAGGAAATGCATTTTCGAGTGACCAGGGGCGAAAAGACACTCGATTTTAAATTTGTGTTAAAGGATCCGCTTCCATTTAACTCGGATTAAATTTTCGCGAATTTTTCTATTTTAAACTGAACTTACTTATATTTGCACTTGATAATACTATTTTAATAATTTAAACACGAGAAGATATGTTGGTCGCTAGAGTAATAACACAGCAAGCTTTTAAGGCAAATGGATTTGCCGAAAGCAATCTTCGTGCTTTTCGTCCTATTTAAGATACTCTTCGAAATAGGAGCGCATCGTGTTTGTTCAATCCGCTGGAGTGAATAATCAGGTCGCTTTACTTCTTTTGAAAAACCAATTTATACAGATGAAAAAGCCGAAGTTCATTCGGGCTTTTTAATTTTCCGGATTTTCGTTTCTATTTAGACAGTCAAAGCTCATCAGGGCTGCAGCGTTTTTGAAAAACAGGTGCGTTCGACTCTATAGGAGTAATTGACTGTGCATTAAGAAAAAATGCTTAATAGAATCGTAATCCCCAAAAGAATATTCCCGAAATTTTTTCAAAAAGGCTGCCGATTTCCAAGAGGAAATTGATGGCCAATTATTTATATTTTTTATAAAAATGGGAAGTAAATTAGCTGGAAAAGATCTCGTAAAAATAGGTTTTCCACAAAATAATATAGTTAATACAGCTTTAGGGCTGATCACAAGATATCGGAAGAAGGAAAATAAAGAAACCATTCTTCTTGAACTTGCTGAGTTGATAGAAGCTCCGGAGCGATTTATGGGGCATAAAATATGGGGAAAGGTCTCTGAAGGACTTGTTAAACCTGTTGAAGTACGCATGCAGGAGCTTCATTCACATTGTGCTCCATTTAGCATATTTGGTGAAAATGAAATTGATGAGCAGGCAAAAAGACAGTTGTATGATGCACTGAGATTGCCTATTTCAAGGCAAGGTGCACTGATGCCGGATGCACATACAGGGTACGGACTTCCCATCGGCGGAGTACTGGCCACAGAAAATGCCGTTATACCCTATGGTGTAGGAGTAGATATTGGTTGTCGGATGAGCCTGTCGATATTCGATTTACCGGGTAGTTATTTCAAAGGAAGGGAATTCCAACTGAAAAATATATTGAAGGAAAACACCAAATTTGGTTTAAATGACACACATCGTGATAAGCATGACCATGTTGTTTTCAGTAGAACTGAATTTCAGGAAATCCCACTATTAAAATCCCTATTGGGTAAAGCTTACAGACAATTTGGGACTTCCGGTAGTGGAAATCACTTTGTCGAATTGGGCATTGTTGAGCTTCAAACCGTGCGGGAGGAATGGGGAATAAATCCAGGACAGTATGTGGGGATTTTATCCCATAGTGGCTCTCGGGGCTTGGGGGCGAATATCGCTAAGCATTACACAAGTCTTGCAGCGCAACAATGTCCATTACCGCGTCATGTCCAACATTTGGCCTGGTTGGATTTAGCAAGCCAAGAAGGACAAGAATACTGGATGGCAATGAATTTGGCTGGAGAGTATGCCCAGGCCTGTCATGCAGACATCCACCGACGTTTGGCGAAAGCACTTGGCGGTAATCCCGTGGTAACGATCGAAAATCATCATAATTTCGCCTGGAAGGAATTCGTGAATGGGGAGGAATGCATCGTTCATCGGAAGGGAGCAACACCTGCAGGCAAGGGCGTGCTGGGGGTGATTCCCGGCTCGATGACAGCACCAGGGTTCATTGTGGAGGGAACGGGAACCCCCCTAAGTTTACAGTCTGCATCCCATGGAGCTGGGCGTGTCATGTCGAGATCTGCCTGCAAAAATAATTTGACAAAAAGCGCTATGCTGAAAGATCTGGAAGCACATGGTGTGGAATTGATTGGCGGCGCATTGGATGAATCACCACGTGCGTATAAAGATATTCATCGGGTGATGAAATTACAGCAGGAGTTGGTAACTGTTCTCGGAACGTTCAGTCCGAAGATTGTACGTATGGACAAATAAGGTTATGAATGAAAGGTATTTACAAATTTCTTCGGGACGAGGTCCTAAGGAATGTAATATGGCCGTTAGGTTGGTAGTCGACAGAATCTCTTCTGAATGTAGTAGAGTAGGAGTTGAGGTCACGGAAATAGAAACAGAAGAAGTGGATGGACTTCCTTGTTCGTTAATCGTCAGATTGAGAGGAAAAGATATGGATCAATTGATTAATCATTGGATTGGTACAATCTGTTGGCTGTGTAAAAGCCCTTTTCGTCCTTTACACAAACGGAAGAATTGGTTTGTCGAAGTTAAAACGTATTATCCGTGTGAAAAGGAAAAGGTGTTGGATGTGAAGGATGTATATTTCCAAACGATGCGAAGTAGCGGTGCGGGTGGACAGCATGTCAATAAAGTAAGTTCTGGCGTTAGAGCGACGCATGCTCCGACAGGGATAAGTGTTCAGGTGATGGATACGAGATCACAATTGCAGAATAAAGAGATCGCAATGCTGCGCTTGGCTGCACGTCTGCGGGATTTGGAAAGCGTTGAGTTAAATACGGCCAAAGAACAAAAATGGAAAAACCAAATCGAGGTGACGCGGGGACAGGCGAAACGGGTCTTTGTTGGACAGAAATTTATTGAAAATTAAGTAATTTGTATTGTTTTTACTGAAGCGAAAACCCTTGTCAATATGTTGGCAAGGGTTTGTTTTTTTTAGTGGTATTGTATTGTTTAATAGGTACTTGTGGTTTGTTTGTTCAAGCTGGGGGATATGGATTTATTGTGTGGAGGTTGTAATATTTTAACATTTGAGGTTAAAATATGGGTAATATTGGTCAATATCATAGCGAGCTCTGTTTTAACATTTGCATAAATTAGATTTTATAAAAGCATTTTAAACTAACTAACAGAGACTAGCTTATGAACAAAAGAAGTATTGCAATACTAGCATCCAATATACTAGTATGTTCTGCGCTTTATGCCCAAACAGCACTTAAAGGCAAAGTGTTGGATCAGGACGGCAAACCAATACCGGGAGTATCGGTAACCATTCGAGGCGGTGCCGGCACGCAGACAGGAATTGATGGTGGATTTTCATTAACATATACAGGTGGAGGAGTTTTAAATGTCACTGCAGTTGGTTACAAATCCAAGCAGTTTCAACTGAATAATCAAACGAATTTAAACGTTACATTAGAATCTTCAGCAGAGAATTTAGATGAAGTGGTGGTTACCGCATTAGGTATCACAAGAGAGAAAAAATCGTTGGGTTATGCCATGCAGGAGGTTAAAGCAAAAGAACTGACAGATGCCGGACAATATAGTCTAACAGGGGCATTGGCGGGTAAAGTTGCAGGTGTTCAGGTGAACCAATTTGGTGGAGCGATAGGTTCTTCTGCCCGTATTTCCATTCGTGGAAATACGTCCTTACAGGCAAATCAGCAACCACTTATTGTAGTGGATGGTATTCCTATTACAAATGATTCTCAACGTAGTGGTGATAATACGTATACTGGGGTGGATTACGGTTCGGGTTTAAACGACATTAATCCAGATGATATCGAAAGCATCAACGTACTGAAAGGTGGGGCTGCGGCACTATATGGTATGCGTGCTGGTACAGGTGTTATTATGATTACGACAAAATCTGGAAAACGCGCCGAAAACGGTGTTCAAATTTCGTACGACGGAAATTTTTCCATTGATAGGGCGGCCAATTTGCCGAAGTATCAGAATTTATACGGTCAGGGATCTAGAGGGGATGAATACAGTTTTAAGAAATTTGGCGGAAATCTATCCTACCAGGATTATGTAACGCAGAATTCATTCAGTTATGTTGATGGGACAGGAAACTCTGGTGTTAATGATAACATCGATGAATCTTGGGGCCCTCGCATGGACATTGGCTTGTTGATACCACAATTTAATAGTCCGGTTGTGAATGGTGTACGCCAGGCAACCCCATGGAATTCACATAAAAACAATGTTAGAGAGTTCTTTCAAACCGGTTTTTCTCAAAACCACAATGTTTCATTACTTTCCAAATCAGATCGATCCTCTACACGCGCTTCAATTTCTTACCGAAATCAAACCGGAACGGTGCCTAATACGGATCAGAAAAAATATACAGCGCAATTAAATAATGAATATAAGGTTAGTGATAAAGTGTCTTATGATATCATGAGTAATTTTACACGTACGGAAAGTAACAACTTGGTCACTCAGGGCTATGATGCTGCCAATCCAATGAATGGTTTGATCTGGTTTGGTCGTCAGGTGGATATGCAGGACTTGAAAAAGAACTGGGATCAAAAAGATGCACAAGGGAATTATACCTATTACAATTGGAATTCCGCATATCATATGAATCCTTTTTATACGATGCATGAGTCTCTTAATGCCATGAAAATGAACCGTGTTTTTGGTAAGACCTCCTTATATTATCAACCCTTTGATTTTTTGAAATTTGAGGGACGTGTAGGCTTGGATTACTATAATACGCATATGTTTGAAACGACGTATTTTAACTTTGATAATAAGAATGGAAAGTTCAATGAGATAAAAAATAGTAATTCCGATTTTAATGCAGATTTTATTGCAAATTTTAATAAACAATTTGGCGATCTGAGTTTAACCGGTATTTTGGGAGCGAATTATCGGGACTATCAATATGAAACAAATACAATAGGAGCAAAAGGATTAAATGTGTTGGGGGTCTATACCATTTCGAATAAAATCGGAGATGCTTACACCGTTATGGACCATTCTAAAGGCCGTTCCAATTCGGTATATGGACAGGCTAATTTGGGCTGGAAAGATCAATTGTATTTAGATTTAACAGCGCGGAACGATTGGTCTTCCACGTTAAAAAAATCTTTTTTTTATCCTTCGGCAAGTTTAAGCTGGATTCCAACAGCTTCATTTGAAGGTCTGAAAAGTGACTATTTGAATTTTTGGAAAATGCGATTTAATTTGGTGAAAGTAGGTAACGCTACACGACCTTATCAAAATGGAAACTATTATTATGCGCAAACAGACGCCTATAATAACCTAGCGCAAATGTACAAAAGCATGGTTTATGCCATTGAAGGTTTAGAACCTGAAGCTATTACTTCTTATGAAATCGGTACTGAGCTTGGTTTATTCAAAGACCGTCTGCACTTAGATGTTACCTATTACCAAAAGATAAATAAAAAACAATTGCTTCCAGTGACGACCTCCAATGTGGTTGGATTCAGCAGTATCTTCCTAAATGCGGGAGAAATTCGAAGTAAGGGTATTGAAGTGCAATTACGCGGCGATATCCTTAAGCGCGAAGATGGGTTAAATTGGACAACAACTGTCAACTTTTCAAAAGATAGAAACAAGGTTGTTGAACTTTATCCGGAATTGGGTTTGAAAGATTATAGACAGGGTTGGACTTGGGGTATCTCCAATATGGCGTCTGTAGGACGTCCATGGGGCAGCTTGGTAGGACCAGGTTACGATCGTGTAACAGATGGACCGATGAAAGGTGCTATTAAAGTGGGTTCCAATGGTCTGGTTTCTACACCACTTGATGGTCAGGTGATTGGTAATGCTGTGCCAGACTTCTTGGCTTCGATGCGTAATGACTTCACTTTTAAAGATTTTAGATTTGGCTTTATGCTCGATTTCCGTAAGGGGGGAGATATTTGGTCACAAACCATGTCTCATGGATATGCGACGGGTATAGCGGAAATTACTGCTGCAGATGGCATTCGTGAAAGGGCGATTCTAGCAGGTCGGGACGTGATGAAAAACGAACGATTTGCAATGTCGGACGGAAAAGGAGGCTGGGTCGCAAATACCATAGAGACTACTGCGCAGGACTGGTATGAAAATGGAGGCATTGCCGAAATGTATGTTTTTGATGGCTCTTTTCTGAAATTAAGAGAAGCCTATATTTCGTATAATTTACCTAAATATCTGTATAGTAAAATAAAAGGGATTAAGCGGGCTAATATTTCTGTCACAGGTACCAATTTAGCATTGCTGTGGGTGCATAAATCGAACACGATGCGGTTGGATCCGGAAGGAGGAGGTGTCTCTAGTGATTCTAGAGGTGTAGGATTTGAACAAGCCAGTGTTCCAAACTCAAGAAGTATAGGTCTTAAACTTGGTTTTACATTTTAATTAACACATAAAGTTTAAGATTTAGAACCCCAAAAAATTACGATTATGAATACTTTTATTAAAAAACTAAAATATACGCCTTTATTAGCCGTTCTTCTGGTGACAGGGTGTACCAAGAATTTTGAGAAAATTAATACCGACCCGGATGCTTTAAATAATGTTCCACCACAAAACATGCTGGTTAATGTGATGCGGAACGCAGGTGACCAATTTGGTGGTGATGTGGATGGGTATGGTACATTTGCTGGATATATTGTTAAAATTCAATATCCAGATAATTTAAGTGGATTGATTCCGACAAATAATACCTATGGCAATCGCTGGGCCGCTTGTTACTATAATATCACCCAAATGAAGGATATGCTGAAAAAGACTGATGCCACTGCAGAGGGGTATAAAAACACAAGGGCTATAGCAAGAATTTGGAATAATTATATGTGGTCTTATTTGTTGGATGGCTGGGGAGATATTCCGTATTCAGAGGCATTTAAAGGGCGGCCAGACGATGGTTCGGTATTGAAAGCCAAATACGATAAGCAGGAAGACATTTTTCCGGCGGTGTTAGCCGATCTCAAATCAATTGCTGATGAACTCGCCGCAGGGATTGGTACAGATGAAACATTGGAATACGATATTATCTATGGGCCTAAAAATTCTGGGCAAGATAATGTAAAGTTGCAAATGCTGAAATGGCAAAAATTCTGTAATTCTTTGCGTTTGCGGATGGCGATGCGGATATCATCCGTTGCGCCTGCTTTAGCTAAATCTACGATTGAAGAAATTGCAGGTAATAAGACAAAATATCCAATCATCGAAACCAACGCGGAAAATTGTCAAATGGTTTATCCGGGAACGCTGCCTTATATGGAACCATGGTACAAATCAGGTATCAATGGTAATCGGATCAACAACTGGGGTATGTTTGATATTTTTATCGACCATTTAAATGAAACAAAAGATCCTAGAATTGCTTCAATAGCGCAGAAAAATAATGCTGGTAAGTATGTAGGGTTTGTCAACGGTTCGCTTACCAACCCTTCTCCATCGACTTCAATTTCTTGGATTGGTTTGCATTACATCAACAATCCTGCTGGAGCAGTACCTTTTTATCGTGCATGTGAAAGTTATTATACATTAGCAGAAGCTGCTTTATCGGGTTATAATGTTGGAATTTCCGCTAAAGATGCCTATGAAAAAGCGGTGGCATTATCAATGGAAGATAATGACGTTGCGGCATCCGATGTTGCGACTTATCTTGCCGGAGCTGGTAAATTTGATGGAACAAAGGACCGTATCTATTGGGATATGTGGGTCGCGTTGTTTAAAGAAAATTTTGAAGCCTGGAGTTTGTACAGAAGGACGGGAATTCCTAGCACCAACTATCCTTCAAAAATTCAGAATTCAGCAACGCCACATACAGATCAGCCATGGCGATTGCCTTATCCGAATAATGAATACTTATATAATACGGATAACGTTACAGCAGCAGCAGCAGGAACTGTGGATTATAACTGGGGAAAACGCTTGTGGTGGGCTAAAAATAACGGTAAAAACTAGTTTGAAATGCTTTATTGGGCGGGTATCGAAAGATCCCGCTTTTTTTTTCACTCGTTTAGATAACATTTTGCTACCCCTTTATAGCAAGTAGTCCTGTTAACATTTCGGATAGAGCCTCAACATCAAAAGCTGAGGCTTTTTGATTGATCATGTATCCTCCTTTACAAAAAAAAGTACACGGCTGTTAAAGCCATTTAGCAGATTACGAGAAGGCTTTAGCCGTTGAAATAATTTATTTATAATTAATAGGGAGTATTGCCGTATTTTCTTCTGTGATTTACCTTGAATGTAGAAAATAATTTGTTTTATTGCATTGATAATTCCTATCTTTAAGAGGAAGGGTCTAAAAATGAGTTCTTCAGACTAAGTAAACTTAAGTAGTCGCTGTAGCCTGCATCTAGAGAAGGCTATAGGGCTTGGAATTTCAAATTCGATATTATGATAAAATCCCCTGGCTTCCTTTTTAAGGAAGCGATCAAGAATGAAAAACCATTACAAATTGTTGGAGCGATTAATGCTAATCATGCGCTTTTGGCTGAACAGGCTGGTTTTAAAGCTATTTATCTTTCTGGAGGCGGTGTTGCAGCAGGTTCACTTGGAATTCCAGATCTTGGGATTACAACACTTCAGGATGTTTTGATTGATGTGGATCGCATTACAAATGTGTGTAAGCTTCCTTTGCTGGTGGATATTGATACTGGCTTCGGTCCTTCGGCATTCAATGTGGCACGTACAATAAAGTCTTTAATTAAAGTGGGCGCGGCGGCAGTTCACATGGAGGATCAGGTGGGTGCTAAACGTTGTGGTCACCGGCCTGGGAAAGAGCTCGTCTCTCGATCTGAAATGGTTGACCGGCTAAAGGCGGCGGTGGATGCACGAACGGACGAGCATTTTGCCATTGGTGCACGTACGGATGCACTTGCTTCTGAAGGCCTTGAACGTGCTTTGGAAAGAGCGGTGGCTTATAAAGAAGCTGGAGCGGACTTTATTTTTGCTGAAGCGGTACATCATCTGGAGCAATACGTTCAATTTAGTGCAGCAACTGGCCTTCCTATTTTGGCGAATATCACCGAATTTGGACAAACACCGTTGTTTAGCCTGAATGAATTACGTCAAGCCGATGTTTCTATTGTTCTTTATCCACTCTCTGCTTTCCGCGCAGCTAATAAAGCCGCTACAAATGTTTATCGTCACATTCGGGAAGACGGTGGGCAGGTTAATGTGATCGACGACATGCAGACGAGAGAAGAGTTATACAGAAGTATCGATTATTATGCCTATGAAAATCGATTGGATCAATTGTTTAACAAATAATTATATTCAGATGGAAGAGACAAACAGCACAGGTTTTAAGCCCAAAAAAAGTGTATCACTCTCTGGTGTAGCAGCTGGTAATACGGCTTTGAGCACTGTCGGAAAAAGTGGTAATGATCTGCATTATAGGGGTTATGATATTTTAGATCTGGCGCATCAGGCAAGTTTTGAAGAGGTCGCTTATTTACTTATTTATGGAAGTCTACCAACACAGGCCCAGCTTGTCACTTATCAAAGTCAGCTGATCAGTCAACGTGGTCTGCCTATTACTGTTCAACAGGTCCTCAAGCAGTTGCCATCGACGGCACATGCCATGGATGTTTTACGGACTTATGTTTCTTTTTTCGGCAGTGTTTCGCCCGAGAAAGACAGTCATCCCATTGCTGGTGCCCGTGACATTGCAACTCGCCTGATGGCTTCGATGGCCTCAGCACTCTTGTACTGGTATCATTTTAGTCAGCATGGACGTGAGGTGCAGGTAGAGACATCAGATGCAACGTTGGGCGGTCATTTTTTGCATCTGCTACACGGAAAATCGCCGTCGTCTTCTTGGGTAAGAGCGATGCAGATTTCACTCAATTTATATGCCGAACATGAGTTTAATGCATCTACATTTACAGCTCGGGTAATTGCCGGTACAGGGTCAGATATGTATTCCTGCATCGCTGGGGCAATAGGTGCGCTACGTGGACCTAAGCATGGCGGAGCTAATGAGGTCGCTTTCGAAATTCAGAGTCGTTATGCAAATGCTGATGAGGCGGAAGCGGATATCCGGAAGCGACTGGCAAACAAAGAAGTCATAATTGGTTTTGGCCATCCTGTATACACGATCTCGGATCCAAGAAATCAAGTGATTAAACAAGTTGCAAGAGAGCTGTCGGAAGAAGCAGGAGACATGACGCTCTACCTGATCGCTGAGCGGTTAGAAAAAGTCATGTGGGAAGAAAAGAAAATGTTTCCGAACCTGGACTGGTATTCTGCGGTGTCCTATCATATTATGGGCATTCCAACGGAGATGTTTACGCCATTATTTGTTCTCTCACGTATTACAGGCTGGTCAGCACATGTTTTCGAACAGCGTCAGGATGGAAAAATTATCCGACCAAGTGCAAACTATGTTGGTCCTGAGGACAGACCGTTTGTACCTCTTTCCGAACGGTAAATTTGGATCGGGAAAAGGCGTTAAAAGGTGCTTTTTGAACAGGGGGCTTTGAGGAAGAATTTAGCGCAGGAAAAAACGAATTATATTAATAAATAGAACGAGAGTCTTATACGAAATACACGAATGAGTTCAGCAATATCAAATGAAAGACCACAACCGGATCAGGTTTTAGTGGACATTGTGGACTATGTCCTAAATTATAAAATTGAGGAAAAGGTCGCTTGGAATACGGCGTTTTACTGCTTTCTCGATACTATTGGCTGCGGCTTGGAAGCATTGACCTATCCTGCCTGTACCAAATTGTTGGGGCCAGTTGTGGCTGGGACCATTGTGCCGAACGGTGCTCGGGTGCCGGGTACAGATTTTCAATTGGATCCCGTTCAGGCAGCATTCAATATCGGCACGATTGTTCGATGGTTGGATTTTAATGATACCTGGCTCGCAGCAGAATGGGGACATCCATCCGATAATCTAGGGGGAATTTTAGCTGTCGCAGATTGGTTGAGCCGAACCAATATTGCGAACGGGCAAAAGCCGCTGAAAGCTAGGACGGTTCTTGAGGCAATGATCATGGCCCATGAGATACAAGGTGTATTAGCACTTGAAAACTCGTTTAATAAAGTGGGGCTAGACCATGTTATTTTGGTGAAGGTAGCTTCAACAGCGGTCGTAGGTAGGCTCATTGGCCTCACAAGAGAAGAGCTGCTCAACGCGGTTTCTTTGGCTTTTGTTGATGGACAAGCCCTACGGACTTATCGGCATGCGCCAAATACCGGTAGCCGAAAATCTTGGGCAGCCGGCGATGCAACTTCACGTGCTGTTCGATTGGCCCTGATCGCAAAAACTGGAGAAATGGGCTATCCCTCTGTTTTGACAGCACCAATATGGGGATTTTATGATGTGTCTTTTAAGGGGAATCCATTTAAGTTTCAGCGGGGATATGGATCTTATGTGATGGAAAATATTCTCTTCAAAATTTCATTTCCCGCAGAATTCCATGCACAGACAGCTGCCGAAGCGGCTATGCAACTTCATCAACAACTGAAAGAATTTGGAAAAAGCAGTTCAGATATCGCCCGTGTAACCATTCGTACACATGAAGCTGCTATCCGGATTATTGATAAAAAGGGACCTTTACATAACCCTGCAGACCGTGATCATTGTATCCAATACATGGTGGCTGTTCCGTTGATCTTCGGCCGTTTGACGGCTGATGACTATGAAAACCATATCGCTTCGGATCCAAGAATTGATGCACTGCGCGATAAGATCTTCTGCGTGGAAGATGGTCAATTCACTGCTGACTATCACGACCCACAGAAACGTGCCATATCAAATGCTTTGACAATTGAACTGATTGACGGCACAATATTGCCTGAATTGGTCGTTGAATACCCGATAGGTCATCCAAGAAGGAGGGCAGAGGGAATTCCTAAATTAATCGAAAAATACAAAACAAATCTTGCTCGGGTATTTTCTGAAAAACAGCAAAAGGAAATACTTACAACTACTTTGGACTACGATACTTTTCTCGAACAGGATGTTTCGCAGCTGATGGATTTGTTTGTACGCTAATGATATAGAGAGGACGGGGTGATCGAACTATTTGTTTTGTCACCCCTGCTTTCGTTTCTATTACAGCGTTAACTACACCGAATATTCTTTTTAAGGTCGCAACCTTTTGTTTTGTTGTTTTTATGATTACCTGATACTTTAGTGCACTTAAACAGCTTATGCACGCTTCTTTAGACGAAAGAACATAGTTGGCTAATCTATCGCCAATTTGAGTCAAAACCACTATAAAATCTGAAATTCTTTTTTGCCAGTTCTCTTAAAGATTCTGGTATATCCCATTGCTCACCTTTGGCCTGAAAGTCTTCGCATTCGGCAATGAAAGTAGGAAGCGTTGTGCGGTCGATATGTCCAAATACGCCACCTGTATAGGATGCATACCCTACACCTAGAATAGAACCAATATCGCCATCGATGGGTTGGTTGAGTACGCCTTCTGCGAGACATCGATAGCTATCCAATGCCATGACATGCAACAACCGTTTCCGTATAATTGAAGGTGTTACATTTTCTTTTGCAGATGCAATTACAGGGTTTTTCCAAATTGTTTTCTTTTTGGTTTCATAGTCATAATCGTAGAATCCGGCGCTTGATTTTTTTCCTTTTCTCCCTTGATCAACCATATCTTTGAGGTAGCTGTATGCGCGTTTTTGGCTGGCATGCAGACCGGGTAGTTGATCATAAACGTGTAGCATCAATTCCAATGAGATTTCGTCTAATACCGCTAAGGGGCCCACGGCAAATCCTGCAGCCATCGCTTCCTCTTCGACCAGTGTCGGTGAGATGCCTTCCAGTACCATTGTAATACCTTCGAGTAAATAATTGAAGAAAATACGCGAGGTGAAAAAGCCCGGACCATCCTGCACGACTATCGGAATTTTATTGAGGCGTAAAGCTGTGGTAAGTGCTTTCTCCAAAGTTTTTTGCTCGGTTTGTTTACCGCAGATGATTTCGACAAGTGGCATGCGGTCTACAGGGGAAAAGAAATGCATCCCTATAAAATTTTTAGGATCATTGGTTGCTTTAGCAAGCTCAGTAATAGGCAATGAAGTAGTATTTGTAGCGAAAAAGCCATTTTCGGTTAAAGAGGGTAGGCTTTCTTTTGTCACCTCAGCCTTTAGGCGGAAATCTTCAAATACAGCTTCAATAATGCAGTCAGATCCATTAAGGTCATCGACTTGGTCAGTTGGTTTTATGCGTGCAAGCAATTGCTCCCGTTGTGATGGGTTTATTGCCCCTAAAGCCAGTGATTTTTCACAAACCTGGCTAGAATAGGCTTTGCCCCGTTCGGCTTGGGTAAGTGTAACGTCTTTTAAAGTAACTTCGATTCCTGCTCGGGCGGCCTCATAAGCAATCCCCGAGCCCATCATTCCGGCGCCCAGTATGCCTATTTTTTTTAGGCTATAGTCCCCAAGATGTTTTATTCTATTGGATGATTTTGCCAATTGGACACCATAATGAAGTGTACGGACCATGCTGAGTGGTTCGGGGCTATTTAACACTTCCAGGTATAAATTTGCTTCTCTCTCACTAGCTTCAACAACTGTAGATGACGGGTTTTTTCTTAATAATTCAATAACTGCGTTTGTGCCAGGGTACAAACCGCGTGCTTTTTTTTGGATAGTAAGAATTGCTTCAGGCTTCAATTCGTCAATTTGTTCCGTGTGATGGCCAGCATTGGTGTTGGGTAGATTAAGTATCCAGTTTATTGCTAATGATAGGCTGTCGCTGGGCTTCTGCGTCAATTCATTGATTAACCCAAGTTTATGTGCTTCTTCACTGCTCAGAAGTTTGCTTTGTGTCAGCAGATTTAGGGCATTTTCAGTACCGATCAATGCTGGTAAATAGATGGTTGTACCAAAAGCTGTAAACAAACCATACTTACTCTCCGGAAAGCCAAACTGAAGTTTTTCGGAGGCGATACGACAATTAGACCATAGCATAGTAGCTAGGGCAATAGCTGTACAATTGTCTGAAATAAGAGATACAATGGGTTTTTTAAACGTTTCCCAATGCAATACTTTTGATGTAAGCTTATATAAGTCCGAAGGTCTTGAGCGGCTTGAAGAAAACTGCTCAAATAATTGCGTATATTCGATTTTTTTGTCTTGAATCGGGCAGCTGTATACGACACCTATGGTATCTTCCCGTTCGAGCATGAACGTAACCAAATCAACAAATTGCGTGAGATAGTCTATAATATCCAAATGCTCGGGAGCTGCTGTCGATATAGGATGGATTGTAATGATGTGATGATTATCCTGTTCTACACGAAAGAGCGTGTGGGTCATATAAGATTTATTTTCATCCATTGTACTTGGTGATAATTTTTAAAAAGCTTTCTATTGTTTGGACTTTCCTGATTGATAAGTCACATGATCTATTGTCATTTTCGCGATAATTTCAAGCATGATTTCTGAGGTTCCCCCGATAATGGTGCCGACACGGACATCGCGATATAAACGTGCGATTTTATAATCTTCTGTAAACCCATAACCACCAAATAATTGGAGACATTGGTTTACGACATTGACGGCGAGCTCACTTGCTTGTAGCTTCGCTATGGAACATTCTTGGACTGCATATTCGTTTTGGTCCTGGAGATCACAACAATGGTAGACAAAGGCTTTCGTGGTAGCGATATCTGCTGCCATTTGTGCGATTCGGTGCCGTATTGTTTGAAATTCCTGGATTTTTTTTCCAAAGGCTTCACGTTGCGCAATATAATCAAGCGTATACTGAAATGCGGATTCTGCGGTAGCTAGACTATGAATAGCTGCGGTAAGCCTTTCCAATTGAAGTCCATCCATTAAATAGCGAAATCCTTCTCCCTCTATGCCGATGAGATGAGAAATAGGGACTCGTACGTTATTAAACCCTAGCTCGGCAGTGTCAGAGGCGTGCCAGCCTAATTTATTGATTTTGCTTGACGAGACTCCAGTTGCATTTCTGTCAATAAGTAATAAGCTTATACCCTTTGTTCCCTGGTCAGAAGCAGTTTTGACTGCTGTAATGAAGAAATCACCGTAATAACCGTTGGTAATAAATGTTTTAGATCCATTGACAATATAAAAATCGCCATCCCGGACAGCGGTTGTTTTGATTTGCTTTACGTCTGAACCAGCCCCGGGTTCAGTAATAGCAACAGCACTGACCATATCACCGGCAATAACGGGTTTAAGGTAGCGTATTTTCAGATCTTCTGATCCATATTTCAGTAGGTATGGAGCCGACATAAACTGAATGACAAGCGCCGAAATGGTAAATCCTCCAGAAAAACAATAGGATAATTCTTCGCAGAGTATTAAGGAATAATAAAAATCGAGTTCTAGTCCACCATACACTTCTGGGTAATTGAGTCCCATCAATCCCATATCACCCATTTTCTTCCACACATTTCGGTCGATCCCGCCCCGTTTTTCCCAATCATCGACGTAGGGTGTAATTTCTTTTCGAATAAATGTGCGAAGTGTATCGCGAAAAATCTGATGTTCAGCTGTAAACTTGATTGTCTGCATAATCGTTTATCTTGCTTTTGGTTATCTTATATAAGGCGGTCTTTTGAATGGCCGTCTAGTAGGATTTTATCTAAACGAATTTAACGAAAAGCCTTGGCTTTTTGCAAATTTTTATTCTTTATTTTTCGTTCAATTGGTTAAGTAGGGAAGTTTTTGCGTTATTTTTTTTCTATTTATTCTGTTTTGATGAAAAAAATAAAACCGACTTGTTGTGGGTTATCTGTTATATTTTTTATCTTTAAGATTAGGAAGGGTTGTTGGGGATATGCTAGCGATAGGCCTTCAAAATTTTAGCAGAACAATTATAAACTTTTTATATCATGTCAAAGAGTGTATTTATCGTTGCAGCGAAACGCACACCAATTGGAAGTTTTGGTGGTGCCTTGTCATCTATTTCGGCGCCAAGTCTCGCGGCCCAGGTTGTTGGGGCTGTAGTGGATGAGGCGGGTATTTCCCGCGATATAGTGGATGAGATTATTATTGGTGCTGTTTTGCAAGCTGATTTGGGACAAGCGCCTGCCCGACAGGTAGCGCGGTTAGCAGGTTTGTCGGATCATACCGCTGCAACTACTCTTAATAAAGTATGTGCTAGTGGAATGAAAGCAATAGCTGTTGCTGCGCAAAGTATTTTATTGGGAGATGCTGATATAGTGATTGCTGGTGGGATGGAGAGCATGAGTAGGGTGCCATATTATACGAATAGTATGCGTTGGGGAGCCAAATTTGGAGCCCAGAGTCTGGTTGATGGTTTACAACGTGATGGTTTGAGCGACGCTTATTCGAATGATGCAATGGGAATCTTTGCAGAGTTGTGTGCCGAGAAATATCATATTGGCCGTGAAGAACAGGATGCTTATGCGATAAGTTCCTATAAAAGAAGCCTAGACGCTTGGCAAAAAAATAAGTTTTTAAACGAGGTTCAACCTATAACGATACAAAGTCGTAAAGGAGACGTGGTCGTTTCGCGCGACGAAGAGTTTTCGCAGGTCAATTTTGATAAGATACCCGAGCTTAAGCCTGCCTTTAAAAAAGAGGGGACTGTAACTGCCGCAAATGCATCGACAATAAGTGATGGTGCTGCTGCGGTGCTGCTCATGTCTGGCGAGAAATTGCAAGAACTTGGACTTGTCCCCTTAGCAGAGATTATTGCTTATGCTGATGCTGAACAGGCTCCGGAATGGTTTACGACTACACCGAGTGTAGCCACAGAAAAGGTGTTAAAAAAAGCGGGATTGACACTAGAAGACGTTGATTATTTTGAATATAATGAAGCTTTTTCCGTGGTGGCTTTGGTGAATGCACAAATTTTAGGTTTACCCATGAACAAAGTAAATGTTTATGGAGGAGCGGTATCTTTGGGGCACCCATTGGGATGTTCGGGCGCTAGAATTGTTGTAACACTAAGCAGCATCTTAAGACAGGAGGGGGGATCAGTAGGGCTTGCAGCGATATGCAATGGTGGCGGTGGTGCCTCTGCAATGATTATTAAAAAGATTTGATGCTTCTTCCAGATAAGATTGCTTTAATTTTATCTGGAAGAAGCTCACGCTTATTGAATTCGGTTTGAATTCGGGTGTTTTTAACCACATAGCTTCCAGGAAACTTATTTTATTTGCTATACAAGGTCGTACTTCTACTCCTCATATAGACGGCTTGCCTCGACTCCATGGAGCGCCAGTTCTGATTCGATTTCCGTTGGGTTGAGTCGAATGCCTTCTATGGTTAACAGATTATAAATAGAATCCAAGTCGATCTTCCATTCGTGGATGCCATTCAGTTTTTCAACAGCTTGTTTGATTTTGTCTACAAGACTGGGGTGTTGTGCATTAGTTTCGAAAATGAGCTTTTCCATAGTGTTTCATATTAGGCCTGATTAAAAATCAGGCGGGTTTAACCAAAATAGTGTAGACAATCATTTGATCGGCTAATTACAATAGTTTCAATATAAGGATAATAATCTTAAATTAATGCTTTGAAATGACTAAATTGTAATGAAACTGTTAATTTTTGTAATAAATATATAGAAATTTTATAGTCGTTAGATTTCCTTTAAAATGCCGGATTTCATTTTATTGTAAAGGAACAAGTCTATATGTGAATTTCGGATTTTCTAATACTACGTTTTCATTGGTATTGAAATTTTAAGTAAGTTTGAAATGAACATGACGACTGAGACCTCGAATATAATCATCCTGTTATTGCTGACAATTGTTGCTTTAATATCGGGTTTGTACCTCTTGTTAAGACAAAAATATAGGAAACTTGAGGTAGAAAATAAACGACAAAAGGAGCTTTTTAATCGTATGGACAATCAGAAGATTGACGATTTCCATCGGGCCCAATTAAATCCCCACTTGCTTAAAAATTCATTAAACGGAATACTTTCACATGCCTATCAAACCTATTACACCATGGATAAGTTGGCCATGGTATTGGACTACGTTTTGTATGAAAGTGAAGATGAACTCGTTTCACCTAAAGCAGAGATTGAGTTTGCGCGTAATCTCATTGAGATTAACAAGGTAAAACTGAGTCCTTTATTTGATATACGCGTTAAGTTTGATATTGATGAACTAAATAGTTCCTTGTTGAATACACCTTCATTGGTTCCTTTGATGTCTGTGGATTTAATTGAAAACGCATTTAAACATGCAGATTTCCATGGCCCTGATTCTTTTATTTCTATCATGCTGACCTTTAAGAATGGTTTGCTGGAGCTCATTGTAAGCAATCGAATTTCAAAACGTTCACCCCTACAAAAGGCCAAAAGTGGAATAGGCAGCAAAACGTTGGAAGAGCGTCTCATGTTGTATTATCCAGGTAGACATCAACTGCGGCGGTTTGTAGAAAACGATGTCTATACTGCCAACCTTCAAATTAGATTGTATGCCGATTGAAAGAAATTTGAAATGTATTCTTTTGGATGATGAAATACCAAGCTTGAGGTTCTTGAAAATGCTCTGTGAGCAAATTCCAGGGGTAGAGGTGGTAAAAACCTTTAATGAACCAGCAGCATTGTTGAGAGAATACCGTTCACTAAGTTTTGATTTTTGTATTCTGGATATTGAAATGCCGGAATTTAATGGATTTGATGTAGCCAGAGAACTCAAGGGTTTTCCGATTGTGTTCTCTACCGCATATAAACAATATGCGAGCGATGCTTTTGATATTAATGCTGTAGATTACATGCGTAAACCAATATCCCTGCAACGTCTCCAGCAGGCCATTATGAAAGTAGAACAAATAATCAATAATAAAGCTGAAATTGTCTCGTTTGCACAGTTTAATACCAATAAAGGAAAAACGGTATTGTATTTCGATCAGATTAACTATGTTCAAATAGCTGAAGTAGACAGCCGCGATAAAACAGTTTATTTGGCTGATGGTTCGTTCATTTTGCTGAAAAATATAAGCTTCGATAAGTTGATGGAGATTTTGCCTGAGCATGACTTTATACGCATCAATAAAAAAGAGATCATTGCTACCAAGATCGTTAAATTTTTCTCCGCTGATCAAATGACGAGCAACTTGTTTGACGAACAAGATATGCCTCTTTTGTTTAATTTGGGGGAATCGTACAAGAAAATGTTTTTCGAGAAATTCAGTTGATTACAATTTTTTTTTGTTTCATTACATATTTCCTTCCACCTAGCAGCTGAAAAGCACTAAAACTCTTACAGAATTATATTTTTGTTGGGACTGTATTTTATCCCTCCTTGTTTAGAGAATATTGGTTGGGACTTAGTATGCTATTGTCATAATATTTATTTTAATTGCTATTGAAGATGAGGAAATATAGGAATACAATTTTCTATGTAGTTTTAGTTGGTACATTACTTGGTGTGATGTATTGGATTATTCATTTGGGGGCACAGCTAGAGGCTCCAGAACTACTGCGTGGGGAGAAAACAAGTCAAGGTGCCTGGAAGGATTTTACATCAACTTTATTCCATAGTCTGCAGCATCCCCTAGCGATATTATTGGCTCAAATCGTGACGATCATTATCGCGGCACGTATTATGGGCTGGATTTGCATTAAGATTAAGCAGCCTGTGGTAATCGGAGAGATGCTCGCAGGTATCATATTGGGACCATCATTGCTGGGGCTCTATTTTCCGGAATTTTCGCACACACTTTTTCCAGTAGAATCGCTCAGTAATTTGCAGTTTTTGAGTCAAATTGGGCTAATCTTATTTATGTTTATCATTGGAATGGAGCTGGATCTGAATGTGCTGCGAAATAAAGCGCATGATGCTGTTGTCATTTCTCATGCAAGCATTGTGATCCCATTTACGTTGGGAATTTCATTGGCTTATTTTTTATACCTATTCCATCCACCTACAAATGTAGAGTTTCTATCCTATAGCTTGTTTATTGGTATTTCCATGAGTATCACAGCATTTCCTGTCCTTGCCAGAATTATACAGGAAAGAGGATTGCAAAAAAGTAAGCTAGGTGCAATGGCGATTACCTGCGCGGCTGCAGACGATATTACAGCTTGGTGTATTCTAGCAGTCGTAATTGCAATTGTCAAAGCCGGTGATTTTGCTAGTGCATTGTATACAATCGGGCTGGCTGTTGCTTATGTGCTCATTATGATTAAGATCGTGCGCCCATTTTTGATGCGCGTAGGAGAGGTGAAAGGGAGTAAGGAAGCTTTGAGTAAACCTGTTGTTGCTATTTTCTTTATTGTGCTGTTATTGTCTGCTTATGCAACCGAAGTAATCGGTATCCATGCACTTTTTGGTGCATTTATGGCGGGAGCAATCATGCCCGAAGGAAGTCGATTCCGAACAGCATTCATCGAAAAAATCGAAGATGTCTCTACTTTGTTGTTGTTGCCTTTATTTTTTGTCTATACTGGACTGCGTACGCAGATCGGTCTACTTAATGATCCTCAGTTATGGATGATTACCGTTGGTATTATTTTGGTCGCGGTTATTGGGAAATTTGCAGGTAGTACATTGGCGGCGCGTTTTGTCGGTCAAAGCTGGAAAGATAGTTTGAGTATAGGCGCGTTAATGAATACGCGGGGTTTGATGGAACTTATCGTCCTCAATATTGGATACGATCTTGGCGTTTTAAGTGCTGAATTGTTTTCGATGATGGTCGTTATGGCCTTAGTGACCACCTTTATGACAGGGCCATCCTTAGATCTCATCAATTTTCTCTATCGACCAAAGAAAAGTTTATTACAGCAAGATATCCAGGATAAATCGAAATTTAAGATTCTATTGTCTTTTGCGAAAAGTAATACTGGGATTTCACTACTGTATCTAGCTGATGCTTTAACGTTGAAATCGAAAAAGAATGCTGAAATTACTGCATTACATATTGAACCCTCCAACGAATTACATCATTATGAGGTGGAAACCCAGGAACTGGATAGTTTTCGTGAAATCAAGCAGGTTGCTCAGCAACTCGAACAGCCTATTCAGACAGTATTTAAAATTTCTAGTGATATCGATAGTGAGATTGTTCAAACTTCCAATGAACGCGATCAGGATTTATTACTTTTGGGTGTCAGCGAATCCATCTATGAGGGGAGTTTATTGGGACGATTTTTAGATTTTACTACGCGGATTGTAAATCCTGAAAAGTTATTCCATACGGTTACAAATGCCGAGTCTCCCTTTACGACATTTGATAGAAATCAGCAGATCAACGCCAAAGTGAATGCAATGGTAGGCATTTTAATCGATAAAGGCTTTGTGAAGGCGAAGCGAGTGATAGTTCCTGTTGTTTTGAAAAATGATGAATTTCTATGTGAAATGATACAGCGCCTGATTCAACATTCGGATGCCCAAATTATCGTTTGGGATCTCAATCAAGTATTGAGAAACACCGCGGGGTTCAAAGAAAAACTTAGGCAGTTGGAACAACTTGTTCCAAACCACCTCACAATAACTGAAAGAGAATTAAATAGGGAGGCCTGGCAGGAACAGGACTTAATGTTGATCAGCCTGCCCAGTTGGAACAAAATTGTCAATAAAAAAGTACATTGGCTTCCTTTCACGCCATCGACATTGTTGATGGCGGATCGTAAGCCATAAATAAAAACAAAAAGCGGCTAGATCAATGGATCTAGCCGCTTTTTGTTAATGGGCTATGAAGGCCTATTTATTCATTTTTTCTATCTTGATTTTTAACCCGATCAATTTTTCAATATCAGCTAAATACGGTCTTTCTTCCACATCGCAGAAAGAAATAGCTTTTCCTTCCTGACCAGCTCTTCCTGTTCTACCAATGCGATGGACATAGGTTTCAGGTACATTGGGAAGATCATAGTTGATAACAAGAGGGAGTTGTTCGATATCGATTCCCCTTGCAGCAATATCGGTAGCGATCAAAATTTTAAGATGACTGTCTTTAAACTCGCCTAAAGCCTTTTGTCTTGCATTTTGAGATTTATTTCCGTGAATGGCTGCTGCTCTCAAGCCATTTTTTGCAAGCAGCTTAACGATCTTATCGGCACCATGTTTTGTTCTGGAGAATACAATGGTGCGCTCATTTTTCAGCTTTTTTAATAGACTTGTCAATAATCTGATCTTCTCCTTCTTTTCTACAAAAAATACAGATTGATTTACTTTCTCAGCCGTTGAGCTTACCGGTGTGACGTCAACCTCGACAGGTTTATGTAGTATTCCATGTGCGAACTTACGGATATTAGGAGGCATTGTCGCCGAGAAGAATAATGTCTGTCTTTTTGAAGGGACTTTGGTCAGAATCTTTTTGATATCATGAATAAAGCCCATGTCCAACATATTGTCCGCCTCGTCCAATATCAAGATCTCGATTTTATCTAGAGAAACTATTTTTTGATTCATTAAATCCAGTAACCGGCCTGGGGTAGCAACAAGAATATCAACACCTTTTTTAATTTCTTTAACTTGCTTTTCTTGGCTTACGCCACCGAAAATAGTGCAATAGTTTAGTTTTAGATATTTTCGGTATAAGTTGATATTGTCTCCAATTTGAATGGCTAGTTCACGCGTTGGTGTAAGGATCAAAGCCCTAATCGGCACGAGTTTACCAGATGTCTTGCTTTCTTCAAGACGCTGTAGAAGGGGAAGTGCGAAAGCCGCCGTTTTTCCGGTTCCAGTTTGTGCGCAACCAATAAGATCGTTGCCTTTCAATACAACTGGAATGGCTTTTTGTTGAATTGCTGTAGGGTGTGTGTATCCTGTTTCTGTTATTGCTTTTAAAAGCGGAGCGATTAAACTGAGTTGTTTAAATTCCATAAATAGTATGTTCGAATTTGTCTTAAATAAAACCTCTGAGAATCCTTTTTATACTTTTAATTTGAAAACTAAAAGTCTTCAACGGAAAAGTAAAAGATTGCTGAAAAATTGTAAAGGAAGAATAGGAAAAAGAAATGGGATAAGTCATTAAGAATTACCCCATTAACAAGAAAGTGTATTTTTTGGATTACGCCAATTTTACATTTGTAGCGCTGATCCCCTTTGGAGTTCTTTCTACATCATAAGTAACAACGTCGCCTTCAGATACTTGATTTTTAAGAGCAGAAACGTGTACGAAAACATCTGCACTACCATCCTCTGGTGTAATAAAACCAAAACCTTTAGTTTCATTGAAAAATTTAATTTTACCTGTATTCATTATTTTTAATTAAGTGCGGCAAGGTAGGCATAATAAATGATTAATCTTTTATTTTTTTTTAATGAATTGTAAAATGTGTTGTGTAACTGAGCGTTTTTTTGAACGAGATATTGATTGAAACAGCGTTAGAAGGAGGAATTTATCGAACAAAAATGTATAATAAAACACGATCTCGCCAACCAATGTAACATGGTCAACTCATGATGTTGTTATTAATGGTATTATTAATTATTTAGATAAATATTTTTTCTAAATGTTTGTTCTTAGTGAAATTAGTATTAACTTCAACCGCCCCTCCCAAGGGCATGTTTTTCATAGGTAGATGTATGGTCGAGTGATTCTAACTCGACCATTTTTTTCGTTTTGTCCATAAGTTTTCACAACATTTGTCTATATATATTTTACAATGCTTTTTGTGAGCACCTAAATTCATTTTTGTATTTTCATCGAAGCAATTTGTTTTTAATAATAAAGAAAGCAATTCTTATTTAGGGTATTCATCCAAGCGTGTGTATTCTTTTCGTATTGAGAATTTAGATGCTATCCAGTAAAAACAAAACTTAAACCAATATCCAATGAATAGAAAAGATTTTATCAAAACGTCCACTGTTTTAGCTGCATCGTCATTTTTTTTTAATGCTAAAGGTTCAACCTTTTTAGATCAATCCATTCGGGTTGGATTAATCGGTGTAAATGGTATGGGCTGGTCTGATTTGAATGCATTGTTAAAGAATGACGGCTTGGTGTGTACTGCTCTTTGTGATGTGGATGAAAATATTCTTAAAAAGAGAGCAGAAGAACTTCAAAAAAGAAATATACAGGTCGAAACGTTTGTAGATTATAAGAAGATGCTCAATAGCTCGATTGTGGATGCGGTTATTATTGCAACTCCGGATCATTGGCATTGCCTGCAACTGGTAGATGCCGTAAATGCCGGAAAGCATGTATATCTCGAAAAGCCCATCGGTAACTCCATTGTTGAATGTCAATTAATGGTTCAGGCAGCAAAAAAGAATAAGGCTATTGTACAAGTCGGGCAATGGCAAAGAAGTCAGCAACATTTTAAGGACGCCATTGATTTTGTTCATTCCGGTAAATTGGGCAAAATAAGATTGGTAAAAGCTTGGTCTTATCAAGGGTGGAAAAGTGCTATTCCCATCGTGCCCGATGAACCGGTTCCCGCAGGTGTACATTATACGGAATGGCTAGGTCCGGCACAAAAAAGACCATTTAATTCGAATCGATTCCATTTTAATTTTCGATGGTTTTGGGACTATGCAGGAGGTTTGATGACAGATTGGGGCGTGCATATGTTGGATTATGCTTTACTTGGGATGAAGGTTTCCGATCCAAAATCTATTATGGCCTCAGGAGGTAAGTTTGCGTTCCCGGACGATGCAGGCCAAACACCTGATACGATGACTGCTGTGTACGAGTTTGATGGTTTCAATATCCAATGGGAACATGCCAAAGGAATTGATCTCGGACCTTATAACCGCAATCACGGTGTCGCATTTATTGGTAACAATGGTACGCTGGTCTTGAATAGATCGGGCTGGGAGGTCATTCCAGAAAAAGGAAGGATGGAAGCGGTCTCTATCCAACCTTCTTTAGATAATGGACTGGACAAACATATGGAAAATTTTGTAGCCGCCATTCGCCAACGTAATCCACAGGTACTTCATGCACCAATTGAAGTAGGGGCACATATTGCCATCTTTTCTCAGCTCGGAAATATAGCATTCAGAACTGGACAAAAACTCTATTGGGATAAAGACAAACAGCATTTTACCGATCAGAAAGCAAATAAATACTTAGCTTCGGTTTATCATAACGGCTATAAATACCCAAAAGTATAATGCCTTAAAATTGGTTGTTGATTAATTATTATAATCAACAACCAATGGATCATTCCTTACTGATGATTCACTACTTTATTTCTTAAAGAACAAATTCATTTGCAAGATCGATCTCCTCGCGATTGATGGAGTGCCCCGCGTTTTGATATACCATGAGCTTTACATTGGCATTCATTTGTGCTAAGATGGATACTGTATCTTCAACGCGTTCAAGAGGAACATGGAAATCAGGATTGCTAGTGCCAATAAAAATAGGCGTTTGTGCGAAGTCACCGGTGTAATTATCCCTGTTAATTTCTTCACCTATTACTCCGCCAATAATTGCTATAGCACCACCATAGCGCTGCCCATGCCGTGCAAGATATTCTAGTGTTAAACAGGCACCCTGAGAAAAACCAAAAAAATAGATATTTTCGGCGCGGATCCCATTGTCTAAAGCTAGTTTAACTGTATGATCGATCAGATCAATTGCGGAACTCAACCAGGGTTCGTTCTCTTGTACGGGAGCAATAAAAGAATAGGGGTACCAAGTGTGATTTTCTGCCTGCGGTGCAAGTAGTGCAAAATTATCGACATGAAGATAGGATGACATGCCAAGGATGTCTTCTGCACTCCCCCCACGACCATGGATCATGACAATGGCTTTTTCTGCCTGTTCTAAATTTTTACCAGCTGTTTTAATATTTATTGAATGACTCATTTTATGCTTTCATGTAGGGTAGTTTATACCGTTTTTTTAAACCAAACGTCTTGATATAGTTCTGGATGACGATGAAACTGCGCATTTACATAAGGACATAATGGAACAATTTTCATGTTGTTTTCGCGCGCATGAGAGACCAATTTCTCGAGTAGTATTTTTGCAAATCCTCTTCCCTCATAGGCTTCGTCCACCTCTGTATGGTAAACTACGAGATTACCGTCAATGATAGCGATACTCATCAAACCTGCTTTGCGTTCATCGGAGAATAATTGGAGCTCTCCACGTTGATTTTTGTCTAATACAATTTCAGTTCTTTCCATAACTTCCTCGTTTGTATAATGATGTTTATATAATTTAATTAATCGATTTTTGGCAATGTCTGTTCAATCTGCGAGCGGTAGCTTTCATATTGCTTTGGCAATTTGAGTGCCGATCCTAAGCTGGATAGCGGTTCGTCTACCGTAAATCCGGGATTGTCTGTCGCGATTTCAAATAAGACACCACCAGGTTCACGAAAATAGAGTGAGAAAAAGTAATCTCGATCTATTTTTGGTGTGATATCTAACCCTGCTGAAAGCACCTTTTCACGATACTCCATCAAAACATTGTCGTCCTTTACCCGAAATGCGACATGATGGTTTGTACCGGCTGCATTTTTGCCGTATGGTAGATTTTTATCCGCTATTATGTCAACGATGTTAGCCGTATCAATGCTATCCGTTGTTAACCTATAACGATTATCATGCCGTTGTTGGAGCGAATAACCCAAAATATCGGTCAATACTTTTAGCGTCGGATCTGCTTCTTTTAAAGAAAGCGTGATATTATGGAAGCCTTTTAGTGCATGTTCGCTATTGATGTCAGTCGTTGTCCATGTCTTTCTATCATCTTTCGTTTCAATAAACTGAAGCTGTAATCCATCAGGATCATTAAATGAAATTAGCTTCTCTCCAAAAATTTCACTTTCCTGTAAACTAATCTGATGTTCCCCTAAGCGATTTTTCCAAAAATCCAAACTCCCTTGAGGTACGGCATAGCCAATATGAGTCGCCATTCCTGCTCCTGCGGTACCTTTTCCGATACCTTCCCATGGGAAAAAAGTGAGGATCGTTCCGGGGTCACCCTGTTCATTGCCGAAGTAGAAGTGGTAGGTGCCAGGGTCGTCGAAATTAACTGTTTTTTTGACAAGGCGTACACCCAGTACTTTCGTGTAAAAATCGAGATTTCGCTTTGCGTTGTCTGCTATCGCAGTAATGTGGTGTAACCCTAATATTTTATTTTCCATATCTGATAATTTTATTTTCTTAACTAATGTAAAGTTACGCCGACCAACAGGGAATTTTATTGAACTAGATTAATAAAAGCGATAATTGGCAATTTTGTTTTTTAGGGAATAGTGATTTTCGAAAATATATAAAAAAACACCTGAAGTTGGGGACTTCAGGTGTTTAACCTAACCAATTATTAACCTAAATTTATGAAATGTATATTTCTGAATATTATACTACAACAGTAAATCCAATTATCATGCCAATATTTAATAGTGTAAATGATCTCAGATAAAAGCCTTATATATTGTATAATTTAGGTAAATTGGATTGTACTAATGTGAGGTGGGAATTGAAGACTTCAATTAAAAATAGATTTAAAGATGAAAAATAGAACAATGGTTAAGGTCATGACTTTCTCTGTTTTATTGCTAACGCTGGGTTGTCAGCAGCCACAGACAAATGAATCAAAGGAGGCTGCACAAAAACAACTTGACGAAAACAAAGAGAATAAAAGAATCGTTTTAGATTTTTATCAGCAAATGTTTGGTGATAAGGATGTCTCTGCAGTTGATAAGTACATTTCTCCTCAGTATATCCAACATAATCCCTCTGTTGCTGATGGAGCGGCAGCGTTTAAGCTCGCTGCGGCGAAATGGTTTGAAGGACAACCTAAAACGAAGATTGATGTGCAACACATTGCTTCGGATGGAGATTTGGTCTTCATTCACCTAAAAAATAAGAATCCAGATGGTAGTTTTAAATCGACTATTGATATATTTAGGCTAGAAAAAGGTAAAATTGTGGAGCATTGGGATGCACAGCAAGATGTGCCTAAAAATGCAGCAAACGCACATCCTATGTTTTAGGGATAGCAAAAAATCGCATTTCCTTTTTCCTTTGCGTTTTAGTCCCTCTTAATTGTTCGTGAAGCTGTCAGGTATGGTAAATTATATATACATTTAGACCTAAATCATTTTTCTGAGCAAACCATTAATTTTAATCATGAAAAGAGTCTTAGGCCTAAGTTGTTTTTATCTGTTGTTTTCTGCATGTAGTGTGCATTATCGTCCCAAAGATCATCCGTATGTATATGTGCAAAAGAAAGATCGAGAGGTTAAGGAATGGAAGCTAGTATGGGAAGAGCACTTTAATTCCCCTAAGCTAGACAGTAGTAAATGGTCCCGGATTCCAGCGGGAGGAGCTGATTGGAACCGGCATATGAGTATGGATGATGCCTGTTTTGGATGGGAAAATGGCGAGTTGATTCTTAAAGGAATAAAAAATACAGACAAAAATAAAGATTCAAGACCATTTTTGACAGGCGGGATATGGAGCAAGGGGAAGTTTGCTTTTCAGTATGGACGTATAGAAATCCGAGCTAAACTTGGAAGTGCAAAAGGGGCATGGCCTGCCATGTGGATGCTGGCGGAGTTGGACAAGTATGGAAAGTATCCGAGAAATGGTGAAATCGATATTATGGAACATCTTAATTTTGATCATATCATTTACCAGACAACACATTCATACTATACCTTAGATCTGGGGCAAAAGGAGAATCCCAAACATTTTGGTACCGCTTCGATCAAATCAGAAGAGTACAATACATATGGTATAAGCTGGTATCCCGATCGTATTGTATTTCAGGTGAATGGAGTTGATACCTTTACTTATCCAAGGGTTAATGGAGTTGACCCCACTCAGTGGCCTTATGATCAACCCTTTTATCTATTGATTGATCAACAGTTGGGCGGGAGCTGGGTTGGTGAGGTAAATCAAGACCAGCTGCCTGTTGAGATGCGTATTGACTGGGTTAAAGTTTACCAATAGTGCTCCACCAATTCTCGGAAGGGTAAAAGATGAAAAAGATCGCCGGCTATTGAACCGCAGTTTTCTGATAACAGTGAAATATCCTAATTTTATAGGTGATCTATGATTAGGTGATAAAAACTTAATATACGCGACATAGGAAAAATGTTTACTTTTGGCCAAATTATGGAAGATAATACGATATTCAAGATTAGCAATAAGATTAAGGAAATTCGAAAAGAAAAAGGAATTACCATACAGGAAGTTGCTGATAGAGCGGGGGTAAGCAAGGGACTTATTTCGCAGATTGAAAATAACAGAACAATACCCTCCTTACTGGTATTGATTAATATCATCAATGCACTGAATATTGATCTTAATGAGTTTTTTAAAGATTTTAATTCTGAATTGGATTCAGGCCCCGTGGTCGTTCGGAAAAAAGATACTTATAGTCCGTTTGAAAAAGAGTCGGCGATAGGTTTCCATTATAAAAGGATTTTTACATCTGCGATGGATAGTTCGACCATGGACATTGTTCTTTTGGAGTTGCTTCCAGATGCACAGCGACCAATGGTTGAGACCGAAGCTTACGAATATAAATATATTATTAGCGGGCAGGTTGAGTACATTTTCAATGATCAAAAAATTAGCTTAGAAGAGGGCGACTCGATCTTTTTTAATGGGCGATTGTCACATACACCGCGTAATGTTGGAAGTGAAAAGGCCGTCATGCTAATTGTATACTTTTTTGAAAATAAGAAATAGAGGATAACATGTTAATTGTCAGAGCATCATTGAATCATTCAGTGATGCTTTTTTTATTTTATACTTTTCGTATCGCAAAGTGATGCTTATATTTGTTTATAAATACTTAACAAAAGTTTAGTATTGTGTTAATTTCCAAAATTTACTTTTGATTGCGGACAATGAGGTCTGTTAACAAGTTTAAATAATGGAGTTAAACCAACGAATAAAAAGACGCATAAATAGACTGGATGAGAAATCTGTGGCTATTGTTCTGGCTGTTACAGCATTTTTATGTTACACGAGTATGTATTCATTTAGAAAGTCATTTACGGCATCTGCTTTTGCAAATGATACTATTTTTGGTGTCGATTATAAAGTTTGTATGGTGGTCATTCAAATGCTGGGGTATTTGTTGTCCAAGTTTTATGGCATTAAATTTATCTCTGAAAGTAAACAGCGTAATAGAGGGCGGTATTTAATCGGTTTGATTTGTATTTCATGGATAGGGCTTTTGGCATTTGCAGTTTGTCCGAGACCTTGGAATGTTGTCTTTCTTTTTATCAATGGTTTTCCATTGGGAATGGTTTGGGGCTTGGTATTTAGTTATTTAGAAGGAAGGCGGTTTACAGAGATTATGGGGGCAGTGATGTCTGTGAGCTTGATTTTCGCGTCAGGACTGATAAAAACGGTTGGACGGTGGTTGATGTCTTCTTTTCATGTTAACGAGTTTTGGATGCCATTTTTGACGGGTTTACTGTTTTTTCTGCCCTTTGTTTTGTGTGTATGGATATTGGAAAATGCTCCAGGGCCAACAGAAGAGGATAAGAAGCTACGGACAGAGCGCATTGCGATGGATAGTAAAATGCGAAAGCACTTTTTTAAAACCTTTATGCCGGGTATCGTTTTGACTATTATCGTTTACACCATGCTTACTATTTTACGTGATGTACGCGATAATTTTGAGGTTGAAATCTGGCAGATGTTACATGTGAAAGGGGCGGGCATTTTTGCAAAAGTTGATGGGACTATCTCCTTGATTGTACTGCTACTGGTAAGTTGTCTAATCATGGTTAAAAATAATCTTAAAGCATTTAAGTTGATCCACTATATGATCATTATAGGTTTTCTGACTGCAGGTATTTCTACCTATTTGTTTACGAAACAATGGATTGACGGTTTAAGTTGGATGTTGCTCGTCGGTTTGGGCTTGTATATGGCATACATTCCTTACAATGCCATATTTTTTGAGCGAATGATCGCAACATATCGTATGAAAAGTAATATTGGTTTTGTTATGTATATGGCTGACTCAATCGGTTATTTGGGTAGTTTTCTGATATTGGTAAACAAAGAATTTATGCCAAATTCTGTTACTTGGGGAAATTACTTTATTCAATTGGTCTTTTTAGCCTCTATTATCGGAGCTATTTTGGGTATCTTCTCTCTACTCTATTTTATTCGAAAAAAAGAACAGATGAAAGGAAGTGATGATGAGTTGTTGGCCCCTTGGCATACCACAAAAGGAGAAGTGCAAATTAGTTAACTATACTTTTTTATGATATTCTATTTATAAAGATGAAAACAAATACATATGATTTAATTATTGTTGGGGGTGGTATTTTAGGGACCTTTCATGCCTATCATGCGTTACAAATGGGATTACGCGTGCTCCAACTCGAAAAAGATAATTTCCCCGTGGGATCTACTGTTCGTAATTTCGGACAAGTAGTGCCATCGGGGATGGCAGGCGAATGGTTTGATTATGGTGTGCGAGGACTTGAAATATATCAGTCTATTCAGAAAGAGATGGATATATCCGTTAGAAATAACGGCAGCATCTATATTGCTTCGGATAGTGATGAAGTTCAGGTGCTTCACGAGCTATCTAAGCACTATCAGGGAAAAGGATATGATCATGAACTTTGGTCAAAGGAACAGGTTTTATTGAAATATCCCGTAATGAATGCTGATTATGTTAAAGAAGCTATCTTTTTTCCGCAGGAACTCAGTGTAGAACCCGAGTCAATGATTAGACAGCTGCATATTTATATGCAAAATAAGTTTGTGGACTATACGTTGAAATACGATACGACAATTGTGGCCTGCGAGGATAAAAATGATGCTGTTGTTGTCACGAGCAGTACGCTAGAAAACTTTGAAGGGAAGAAATTGCTTATCTGCAATGGATACGAGTTTAAAATTTTATATCGTTCCTTGTTTGATAATAGCGGGCTTGAAATTAGTAAGTTGCAAATGATGCGTACAAAGCCTTTGGCTCATATTCATCTTCCTGGGAATATCTTAACTGGGTTGACCATTCGTCGATACGAGAGTTTTGAAGAATATTGCCCATCGTTTCAGACAATTCCAATGCCTGATTACTATCAGGAGCTACGCAATTATGGAATTCATATCCTATTTAAACAGGCCACGGATGGTAGTATTATTATTGGTGATTCGCATGAATATGCAGCGGGAAACAGATTGGATGAACTGGGCTTCTCAGTAAATTCCTATATCAATGAATTGATGATTGCAGAAGCCAACCGTATCATGCCAATGGAGCGTACCTGGATTTCATCTTCTTGGGCAGGTTATTATTCGCAACACAAAGATCATATTCTTGAAATCGACGTTAGCCCAAGAATACATGTTAGAACCGGTATTGGAGGGAAGGGAATGACAGCAAGTGCTGGCTATGCCGAACAGAGTATTGAAAAACTTTTTTAATTTAAACATATTGAAGAGCCCCGCTATCACATCTAGCGGGGCTCTTTCGTTTTTAAGCTATTTATTTGATCAGTTTGTACAGCCTTCCTAAAACGTACAGTTGTCTTTCTTAATAAGGTCAAGCTTTATAAAATTCAATTAGTAAATAACTAAATTATGAAGAGGATGTCTGGTAAATCTTTTTATTGCATCAACTAATTGACCAGTTGTTTGTTCTTTATAAAACATTATCTGATCAATATTTCCTTATTGTTTAGGCGTTAAACAATGTTTTTATTAACTTCACGGTCACAATAAACCAGATCTAAATATTAGAAGTGAATGGCAAATAATGTTTTTCCTGAAAATGAGTTAAGAAGGATAGAAAAATTAAAGTCCTATGAGTTAATGGGACTCGGGAAAGACCCTGAGCTGGATGTTTTTGCGCAGGCAGCCTGTCTGATTACAGATTGCCCTGCAGCTTTAATTGCCATGATGGAAGAAGAAACACAACGTATTCAAAGTTGCGTTGGGATGGAGCTGGATACCGTTGAAAGGAAGAATACGGTCTGTCAATACACCATAATGAGTAAAGAGGTCCTTGTTATTGAAGATACTTTTGAAGATCCACGCTCGTCTTCCAATCCATTGATTCGCGAAGGAAATATCCGTTTTTATGCCGGAGTTCCTCTTTTGGATGATGATGGCGATGCTCTTGGAACAATCTGTGTCATTGATTTCCATCCGAAAAAGCTTTCGGATAAACAAAAAGACTCGTTGGAGGAGCTAGGGAAGGCGGTGACCAAAATATTATTGGGAAAAAAACGAAAAGTACAGGCTGGTTATTTCTCCGAAATTTTTCACTTGACGAACAATATAATTTGTGTATTGGATGAGGCGCGCAAGGTAAAAGAAGTTAACCCTGCGTTTAGTAAAGTGTTGGGATTGTCTAGATCGAATAGTTTAGGCAAATCTATTTTTACATTATTGGGAGACACTGAAAGGGAGTTAGTGTCAGACTTAGGTCGAGTTGAGGAAACAAAGTACGGCGTTCAATCTACGAGTAGGACTAAAACAGAAAATGGTCAAGTTGTCGAAATTGAATGGCATTTCAAATATGATCCGATAAATCATGATATTCTGGCCTTTGGCAGAAACGTAACAAAAGAACGCGAAGAGAAACTCAAGTTGGAGAATTCCGAACGTAGATTTCGAAGCTTTTTTGAAAATGCGATTGGCCTCATGAGTATGCATGATTTGGACGGTAATATTCTATCCGTCAATGAAAAAGGAAGAGAGATATTGCGGTATGCCAAAGAAGAGGTAAAAGGACTTAACCTCAAGAAATTGGTTCCGTCTCATCATGTGGGTCTGGTTGAGGAATATCTCAAACGTATTGCGAGCAACAAAGAGGATTCAGGAATGATGGTTCTTCAAACAAAAGATGGTGAAGATATTTCTTGGCTATACCACAATATGTTGGAGACGGATGAAAATGGACGGTCTTATGTTGTCAGCACCGCCTTGAATATGACGGATCGATTGCGACTTGAAAATGATCTTTTGCATACCAAACAAATCCTGGAGCAGACCAATGCTGTCGCGCAGGTTGGCGGATGGGAGGTCAACTTAGCCGAAAACAAGGTCTATTGGTCCGACTCCACGAAGCTAATTCATGGTGTGGCTCCCGATTTTACACCTGATTTTGAACATGCAATCGGATTTTATGAGCCTGAAAGCCAGGTTGTTTTGCGTGAAATTTTTGAAGACGCCATTACCTCAAGAACACCTTACGATACTGAATTGCGTCTATTAAAGCAAAATGGCGAATCTATTTGGGTACGCGTAAAGGGTATTCCCGAATTTGAAAACGATGTGTGTAAGCGTGTTTTTGGAATTATTCAGGATATCGATCAAAGTAAATCGCTATTCTTGGAACTGGAACGCAAAGAATCGATGTTACGTGCGTTTGTGGATTATGTTCCTGCTTCGGTTGCTATGTTTGACCGAGACTTTAACTATATTTCGGTCAGTAATCAATGGTTAGAAGATTTTCACGAAGGGGCAAGCTTGCCGCCAAATAGTAACTTTTTTAAACTGTTCCCAAATATCCCAGAAAATAGAAAAAAAATCTACCTTGATGCGCTGGAGGGAATACCTTATAAGAATACGGATGAGGTCATACAGGCTGGTGGACTTGCCGAAGCGCAACATTTCAATTGGGAAGTAAGACCTTGGCATCTTGCTGATGGAAGTATAGGTGGGATCATTATTTTTACACAAAATACCACGGAATCGGTAAAAATAAATGATGAATTAAAGTTAGCGAAGGAACTGGCCGATCTGGCGAGTAAAGCAAAGTCCGAATTCCTCGCCAATATGAGTCACGAAATTCGAACTCCTTTAAACGGTGTGATCGGATTCTCCGATTTGTTATTAAAAACACCGTTAAATGATACACAGCTACAATACCTCGGCTATATCAATGAATCGGGAAATAGCTTACTCAATATTATTAATGACATTTTAGACTTTTCAAAAATAGAATCGGGTAAACTCGAATTATTTGTCGATAAGTATAACGTATATGATGTAGCCAATCAGGTTATTAATGTTGTTCTCTATCAAGCACAACGAAAAGAAGTCGAACTGCTTTTGAACATTGAGCAGGGACTGCCGGCTTTTGTTTGGATTGATGAGGCACGTATTAAGCAAGTGTTGGTGAATTTATTAGGTAATGCAGTTAAGTTTACGGAAAAAGGCGAAATCGAATTTAAGATCAGTAAACTTCGCAATGATGAGAATAAATTAACCTTACGTTTTGCGGTTAGAGATACCGGGATAGGAATTCCGCCAGAGAAACAACAACGCATCTTTGATGCCTTTACGCAAGAAGATAGCTCAGTAAGTAAACGATATGGGGGCACGGGACTCGGTTTGACAATCTCCAACAACCTCTTGAAATACATGGGAAGTAAATTGAATCTGGAAAGCGAACTGGGTGTCGGATCGACGTTCTGTTTTGATATCGAGGTCCGATGTGAAGAAATGGAAGATGAAGATACAGCTTTACCTTTAAATCGTGTCCTCGTTGTCGATGACAACGCCAATAATCGGATCATCCTGCAACATATGTTGGCCTATAAGAACGTCGAATCTGTCCTCGCAGAAAACGGCATGGAAGCCTTACAGTTGCTGATGAAAGGGGAACGTTTCGATGTTATTTTAATGGACTACCATATGCCGATCTTATCGGGCCTCGAAACAATAGAAAAAATCAAAGAACTCTTTAGAAAACAGGAAGAAGGTATCCCTTTGATCGTGTTGCACACTTCGTCTGAAGAGCATGAGGTGATTTCAGCATTTAGACAGGAGGAGCGGTCATTCTGTCTACTTAAGCCCATTAAATCTGAGGAACTGTATTCGACTTTAAGAAGGGCGATACAACAGAATAGGGAGGATGCAGTGCAATTAAAGGCGAATGCAAACTTATCGTTATCGTCGGATTCGTACGGTCAAGACGTTCAGGTGCTGTTGGCAGACGACAATGCCGTTAATATGGCGCTTAATTTACGCATGATGGCAAGTATAATGCCAGGGGCACTCTTAACCGAAGTTTCTGACGGAGCACAAGCCATTCATGCTTGCAAAGAAAAACAGTTTGATTTTATTTTGATGGATGTTCAGATGCCCGAGGTCGATGGGATCGAAGCAACCAAACAGATCCGGCAAATGGCAGCTTATGCTGAAACACCTATTATCGGTGTTACTGCCGGTAATATATCAGGCGAAAAAGAACGCTGTCTCGAAGCGGGAATGTCAGACTTTCTAGCTAAACCTATTCGGCAACAGGATTTATTCAAGGCTCTGGAAAAAGCGATGTTATCGGTAAAACCTAGTGCTGCCGAAGCTTCAGATCTGGAGGATCTGGATGAGCATTTGGATATGCAGCGCCTCGAAGAACAGGCCGGTGATGATCCTGCATTTTTAACCTTTTTTCTGGATTTGGTCGTCCGGGAAATAACGGGGTCTAGAAAGCAGTTAAAGGAGGCAATTGATACAAACGATATTGTACGAATCAAAGAACTCCTTCATAAGTTGCGGGGAACTTCATCGACAGCCGGACTGATCAAGTTGGCCCAAATGACCAAAGACTTGGAGACCAGCCCAACGATTGAAACTGACCTTGCGACTGCTTTTGTGGCAATCGAACAAGAAATGGATATCGGATTGGAATTAATTACAAAAATCTTAAATAAATAATGATATGTTGATTTTAATAGCGGAAGACGACGAATTGATACTGCGTACTGTTGAACACAAATTAGTGAAAGAAGGACACGAAGTGGTGCTGACCAGAAATGGCCGTGAAGCCATCGAGAAAATTAATGAGCTGGATTTGGATTTGGTTGTAACGGATATTATGATGCCTTTTGCTTCTGGTATTGAAATTCTTTCGGCAATAAAGAGTATTGGAAAGAAAATCCCGGTCATCGTATTATCAAGTATGGGGCAAGAGGAGGTCGTGGTCGATGCATTTGATTTAGGCGCATCTGATTTTATGGTTAAGCCATTTAGTCCAAACGAACTGATTCTTAGAATAAAACGCCTAATAAATAAATAAAATTAAATTATGCATCACCATATCGAGCTACATGAGCTTATTCTGGCGATTGTTATCGTATTGATTTTAGTACTATTGTTGATTATCACGGTACTGGGATACAGCTTTTATAGCTATAGAATCCTTCATAATAGGCAATCGTGGAGACAGATCATCGAGTACAAAATTATGGAGACTATTGTCGGTGGCGATGAGAATAGCGATCGAGACTTGGAGTTTGCGGAGTATTTGAAAGAACCGTCTTTTCGAGCTCTTTTTTTAGATGTATTAGTTGACTCTGATAGAAAATTTTCTGGTGGAGCTAAACAATCGATCAATAGGTTGTTTCATGATTTTAAATTGGAGGATGAGGCTTGGCGGAAGCTTCGGCATAGAAAAGCTTATTTGGTTGCCGGTGGGGTTCAGGAGCTTGCTGCAATGAATGTCGAACCAGCAATCCCAAAGATAACAGCCAAGCTTAATGATTCCCGCACCGCGGTATATCAAGAAGCACAATATGCAATCGTAAGTTTTAAAGGGTATGAGGGGCTTGGTTTTTTGGATCAATTCGATCGTCCCTTATCAGACTGGCAACAATTACGTTTATTGTTTTCCATCCATGAAATACCCGAGCTTTCGGAGTTACACGTTGATACTTGGCTTAAGAGTTCAAATGATTCTGTTGTCATATTTACGTTGCGCTTGATACGAAAATTTAGATTGATGACTTTTTATACGGAAGTTTTTAACCTATTGGATCATCCATCTACGAAGGTGCGTATACAAGCCATACGAACATTGCAGGCCATTGAGAACAGTGGGACAATTCAGCAATTTATACAAAATTTTGATCTGCAACCCATCGAAGTTCAGATTGAAATCCTTAAAGCGATGAAAATTGCCAAAAGTAGAGAAAGTGAGCATTTTTTAAAGGATCAACTTTGGAACCATAGCGAAGTGTCAATTAAAATTTCTGCTGCAGAAGTACTCGTTGTGCTGGGAGAAGAACATTATCTCCGCGAAATTTCACAACGTGAAGATACATACGACGAACTTACACAAATTATTAAACACGCATTGCAAGAGAAAAAATGTTAGAGTTTTCCCATATCGTATACGAAATTATAGTTTGGTTATTTTTGCTTTATTCGGCAGCAGTATTCATTATCTATACTTGGATAGGGCTATACGCTTATGGAGCGGTGTTTCGTTACAAACACAATAATACGTTTACGGATTATAGTATTATTGCTACCAACCCCAACGCGCCTACATTCAGTCTGATTGCTCCAGCCTACAACGAGGGGATGACCATCGTTGAAAATGTACGTTCTTTATTGTCGCTATATTATCATAATCTGGAAATTATCATCGTCAATGATGGTAGTAAAGACGACTCAATTTTGAAATTGATCGCCTCTTATGAACTTGAACCAACGTCTTTTTTTGTTCAGGGAAATATTGAGACCAAGGATATAAGGGGAATCTATAAGAGTAAAAATCCAGCATTTAAGAAGCTGATTGTTGTTGACAAGGAAAATGGCGGTAAGGCTGATGCGCTCAACGTCGGCGTTAATATTTCTTCTGGAGATTATATCGTCTGTATTGATGTAGATTGTATTTTGGAACAGGATGCTATTCTAAAATTAGCAAAGCCATTTTTGGAACAGACCGACAAACGCGTTATAGCCTGCGGCGGAGTTATACGTTTGGCCAATAACTGTAATGTCGTGAATGGTTCTGTCGTGGACGTTAATCTTCCAAAATCATGGTTGGGGCGTACGCAGGCCTTAGAGTACATCCGTGCTTTTATTTTAGGTCGAATGGCTTGGTCAAGGGCTTCGGGTTTAATTCTTATTTCCGGGGCATTTGGCGCTTTTGACCGGGAGATCGTATTGGCTTGTGGGGGCTATGACCGAAATACGGTAGGAGAAGATATGGAGCTTGTTGTTCGTATGCGCCGTTATATGGAGGAGCAAAAGCAAGCCTACGAGGTGGTCAACATTCCTGATCCATTGTGCTGGACCGAAGTACCCGAGTCAAAAGAAGTATTACGTAAACAGCGTAATCGTTGGATGCGGGGCACGATGGAGACCTTATGGAAACATCGGAAACTCATGTTCAATCCGAAATATGGCCGTTTTGGTATGGTCAGTATGCCTTATTGGTTTTTCTTCGAATTCCTGGGCCCTATTGTCGAATTTACAGGCTATATTGTTTTTATAATCTTTTTCATTCTGGGAATCATCAACTGGCCATTTTTCTTTGCGCTATTTGCATTGGTGATTGCTTCCGGAATTTTGTATTCGATCTATGCAATCTTGGTTGATCTTGTTAGTCATCAGGTTTATTCTAAGAAACGAGATCTTTCCACCCTAATAACTACGGCGATACTAGAACCTTTATACTTTCACCCCATTGTTGTTAAAGCCGGGGTACAGGGGGTTGTTGATTACTTTCGGAAGCAGCATGGCTGGGGAGAAATGACACGACAAGGCTTTCAACAAAAAGATGCGAATGAGTCGGTTTGGAAATACCTCGGTCAGCGATTAAATCTGTCGTTACAGAGCTTAGGACCTGTTATGTTGGTTGTCTTTGCCCTGTATATGTTGTCCGTTGGTGTAGAATGGTGGTGGTACGGTCGTCGATTTGTTCAGCTTTCGGAGTCACATGCCGGGAAGGATCTGTTTTTGGATAACATCCTGTTCATTTTTCAAGCCTTGGCCTGTTTGGGAATCGGCTATTTATTGCTTCAGTTCATAAGCAGTTTTTGGGCGAGACTTCTTATGGTGATATCGTTCTCGTTTATTGTCGTTATGCAATTCATCTTGTTTCTGTATTTTGGCGAATCGAGAAATTTGCTTGGAGCTGATATGTTCTATTACAGTTCGGAAGAGATGAAGCAAATTTTGGAGGCTAGCGGTATGTTGAGTTTTACCAATATTGCTTTACTTTTATTATTGATCGTAATTTCTTGGGTTCCCCTTTGGATTGCCAATAAACAGACATTCAAAAAGCCCTATGCTAGTATTGCACTGTTATCTTTGGGGATCATATCGTTTTTCATCTCCTCGGCTTCGCTTTTGGGAGGTCGCGCCGAAAAAGATGAATTCGTAGCCAATGCAAGCCGGAGTAAATGGCGTTATTTTTTCGACTCCAATTTATCCAATTACGTGGATGAACACCCAGGGATGCTCGCGATGTTCAGTAAAGACGGCGATGATGCAAAAGTATTAGATACTAAATTTCCTTTTTTGAAAAAAGAGGACACGAAAGATTTCCTGGGGACATACATGCAAAAATCAGCGAAAGTACCCAATTTGGTCATTCTTGTTATCGAGGGTTTAGGACATGCCTATAGTGCTGAAAATGGTTATATTGGCAACTTTACACCTTTTATAGGTACATTGAAGCAACAGTCTTTGTATTGGGATAATAATATGAGTTCCTCGGGTCGGACATTTTCCGTTTTACCGACCATAACAGGTTCGTTGCCTTTTGCGACACATGGATTCCTTGAACAAGACACCTTGCCAGACAACTTCAATCTCTTTAATATTCTGAAGAGCAATGGATTCAATACTGGATTTTTCTATGGTGGTCATTCTAATTTTGATTTCATGAAAAAGTTCATGGATTATAATAAAATAGATATGCTCATGGACCAAGCGGCATTTGGACCTCCCTATAAAAAATTGCCCGAAAAGGGTGGGGAGAGCTGGGGATATGAAGATCAAGCTGTCTTTAGCAAACTTCTTGAAGTGCAGAAAGTACAGGAACAGCCTTATTTCCATGTGCTTTTAACGCTATCAACCCATAATCCGTTTTTGATCAATAATGCGGCTCATTATGAGCAATTGTTTGATCAACGTATAGCAACATTGAACCTTACACCGGAACAAAAAAAGTGGGCTTTGGAAAACCGTACCCAACTTGTTTCGGTACTGAATTTGGATGACGCGATGGAGCAGTTCTTTAAAGAATATAAAAAGAGGCCAGATTTTGCAAATACTATTTTTGTCATAACTGGAGACCACGCGATGCCTGAGATACCATTGCAAAGCAAAATCGATCGTTATCATGTTCCCTTGTTGATTTATTCACCACTTTTAAAAGGGCCAAAGACTTTTCATAATTTTGTTAGCCATTTTGATGTCGCGCCTTCTATATTGGCCTACTATCGTGAGAATTTTGGGCTTAAAACTCCTAACCAAGTTACATGGATAGGTGAGGGGCTCGATAAGGGTGCTTCGGCACAGGGTGATGGTATAGCCATGATGCAGAGTAAAAATCAATTGATTGATTTTGTGAAAGGCAGTTATCATCTTTCCGATGGACAACTGTATAAACTGGATGGTGTGCTCAATGAAGATGCCGCCGCGGATAATGCGAAAGAAGAATTGTCCAAGCGCTTTGAATTATTTAAGCGCAAGAACAAACTTTTTTATACGCAAAAGCGACTTCTTCCAGATAGTGTTTATACAAATTACTTTAATCGAACAAAGAAGAACTAGAATTTTCGAATATAACCAAGGATGATGTCCAATTGATTTCCTCTTTCTTTTGGCCTGAATTCTTGGTTATAATAGGTGCCCGAAATTGAAAATAGGTTACTTTGCTTAACGGAGAAATTATACTCGGCACCTACTTTGAATGTTTTTAATTTATAGGAAGCGTTGTCCAATAGATTATTTCGGTTTTCCTCGGGGCTCAGACCCGTTCCGGCACTAAATCCGAAGTAATCGTTTGCTCCTTTTGTATAATAGCGGATTGTTCCGGTATAGGATTGGGAAATATTCTTTTCGCCCGGTGTAAGGTAAGTCCTCAGATTGAACCAAAAGTTTTGGTAATATTTTCCGACTGAAGCTGTGTACATCCAGATGTTGTCACTAAAATAGAGCTGACGATATCCGATTTCCCCCTCAAAACTGTTCGGAAGATTGGCATAGAGAGATACACCAGTTCTATATTTCGCAAAAATTCCCACATTATTGGAATATCCAGCACCGACATATAGGTAAAATATCTTTGAAAGCCGTGGGTAAGCTTCCATCTCAAATTGGACGCCATTTTCTGCAAATTTATTCGCATAGTTCGTTCTGAAAATAACGGATCCTATTGGTGTTGCCCGTTTATAACTTAATCCAACAATGTGCCAATTATGATCAAACTGTTTGTCAAAGTAGACAAAATTGTACGTCAGACCGATTGCATTTTTAGCTGTATATTCCTCAATATTTTTTGCCAGAGCCCTTGCTTCCGTATTTTTAGGATTTATTGCCAATAAATTATTAATTGCCTTTTCGGCAGCCTCATAATGATCATTGCCATAACTTATTTTACCTTTTAACAGCAATAGATCCTGAGACTGCGGATGTATGCTAAGCCCTTTGTCTGTAATTGCAATCGCTTTATCGGCCTGATCATTCCAATATTCCAATGAGGCGTAGGCCAAAAAGAAATCTTCATCACTTGTATTCTTCTTATCCAGTTCTGTAAAGATGGTTCGTGCCGAATCAATCTTATCCGACCAGGTATAAAGACGTCCGAGAAAAATGCTAATATCCGTGTAATCCGGTGCTTGAAGTAGGGCCTGTTTAGATAATTGAATGGCTTGCGGATAATCTTTTGAATCAAAAGCTACTTTTCGTGCTTTTACAAAGAGATCATCAGCGGTGAGTTTCGTCTCTTGCGCGATAGAAAATAAGGGTAATAAAGAGAGGGAGAGTAATGGATAAATTACTTTTTTCATTCCAGATCGTAAATTTGACATTTAAGCTTGCTAATATATAAACTAAAATTAGGAAATTTTGTTTGTCACTAGTTGTTTTAAAATAAATTTTTGAGCTCTTTTAAAGCGTTCTATCTCATTTTGTGGGACGTCTTCCGAAATAATCCTTAGAATAGGAGTTTCGAAAAACGCCAATGAAATGTGTCAACAACCGTTAACTGGTTGCTATCTACGGGTAATCCGGTTACTATTTTAAGTACCTGCATGGCCATCATACTGCCGATAATACCGGGCAAGGGGCCTAGCACCCCATTTTTATCGCAATTTGGAACCTGCTCCGGATCGGGGGGCGTTGGAAAGATATCTAATAGGTTTTTACTACCCTGATAGTTAAAGACAGCCAGCTGGCCTTCGAAACCATAGATGCTACCGTATACCAAAGGTTTATCGAGTTGTAGGCAGGTCTGATTAAGCAGGTAGCGCGTTGTAAAGTTATCACAGCAATCGACAATGATATGATAGGGAGCGAGCATTGCTAGCGCGTTGTCAGCATCTATTTTTACCTGAAAGGGTTCAAAATCAATTGTGCTATTGTGCTGTCGTACATAGGCTGTGGCACTTTCTGTTTTTGCTTGGTGTATATTATTTTCGGAATGAATGATCTGTCTATTAAGATTGTGGATTTCAACCCGGTCAAAATCAACCAGCCCAAGTTTGCCTATACCGGCCGCGGCTAAATATTGAACGACAGGACTCCCGAGTCCGCCTGCACCGACGACCAATACCTTGGCATCCATAATCTTCCGTTGTCCGGCAACGCCAATCTCTTCGATAAAAATCTGTCTGCTATAGCGATCAAAAATGTTATCTTTTTTCATGTATTTAACGTACAATACCCGCGTAATTGCTTTCCCAGTCTTTCATCACTGGAGAATAGCCCATTTTTCGGATTTGATTTTTTATTGTTTCCATATCTCTTTCATCACTTACTTCAAATTGTTCCAAAGCTTGGGGATCAACAACATAGCCTCCCGGATTGGTTTTTGAAGCGGCACTCATCGTGGTTACGCCAATAGGTATGATATGATCCCTGAAGGTTTCGTTCTCTCTGGTAGAAATGGAGATTTCCAAATTTTCATTCCACAGACGGTATGCGCAGATCAACTGCAGTAGATCGCGGTCTGCCAAATGAAAATTTGGCTCAACAGAACCTGCGGCTGGTCGCAAGCGCGGAAAGGAAATCGAATAGCGTGTTTGCCAATATTGTTTTTGCAAATAGGCAATGTGTGTCGCGCTGAAAAAGCTGTCCACCCGCCAGTCCTCTAGCCCAAGTAATACTCCCAGTCCGATTTTATGGATTCCGGCCCGGCCTATACGGTCAGGCGTATCCAAACGATAGTCAAAATTGGACTTCTTTCCTTTCGGATGATATTGTTTGTAAACTTCCCGATGGTAGGTTTCCTGATAGACCAAAATGGCATAAACCCCAGTGGCCTGTAGTAGTCGGTACTCGGATTCTTCCAGTGGCTGTACCTCAATGGAAATCTGTGAAAAATGAGGTTTTAAAAGCTGAATAGCATTTAGGAAATAATTGATCTCGACCGTTTTGTTGGCTTCTCCACTGACGAGTAAAATGTGGTTGATTCCCATTGATTTGAGTGCCATTGCCTCCAGTAATAGTTCGGTGTTGCTAAGGGTTTTGCGTTTGATTTTATTGTCCATGCTAAAACCGCAATACGTACAGATGTTTTGGCACTCATTGCTCAGGTAAAGAGGGGCATAGAGTTGTATGGTTTTACCGAAGCGACGTTGCGTGATTTGTTGTGTTTTTTGTGCCATTTGTTCCAGATACGGTGCTGCAGCCGGTGAGATGAGCGCCCTAAAGTCAGCGAGCGTTAAATGGTCTTTTTCTAACGCATGCTGTACATCTCGATTGGTAGCGTCATAAATCTGCGTGTGGACGTCATTCCAGGAGTATTCATCGAGTATCGTTTTGAAATCTGTCATAAGTGAATCATCAATCAAATAAAAATGAAGTTAAGGGACTCGAACCGATTGCTTGTGATCCGATCTTTCCTAAACCGGCCTCATAAGCCTTTCGTCCAGCGATAACAGCCTCTTTGAATGCTTCGGCCATACGTATCGGATTATTTGAGACCGCAATTGCCGTATTGACCAAGACTGCATCCGCTCCGATTTCCATGGCTTTGGCGGCATCGGATGGAGCTCCGATCCCAGCATCTACAACCACAGGGACATTACTCTCCTCAATAATAATTTCGAGAAAGTCCAGTGTGCGAAGCCCTTTATTACTACCAATAGGAGCACCTAAAGGCATAACAACTGCTGTACCTGCATTTTCCAATCTTTTACAAAGTACTGGATCTGCGTGAATATAAGGCATGACAACGAAACCCAGTTTGGCCAGCGATTCAGTTGCACGCAGGGTTTCAATAGGATCGGGTAGTAAATAGCGAGGGTCGGGATGAATTTCCAGCTTTACCCAGTTGGTTTCCAATGCTTCCCGTGCAAGTTGGGCTGCGAGCACAGCTTCTTCAGCAGTTCGTGCTCCCGAAGTATTGGGAAGCAAATGGATTGCCGCCAGATCGAGCGCACTGATGAGACTGTCGTCTGCGCTGGTCTGGTCGATTCGTTTGAGGGCAACGGTGACCAATTGGGAGGCCGAAGCCACAATGGCATCGCTCATTTCTGTGAGATTACCGAATTTGCCCGTACCCAGAAATAATCTGGATTCAAATACGCGATCGGCTATATGTAGGTTGCTCATAATAAAATTTTATTGATGGATGAAACAATGTTTGGAGTCTTGGTTACGATTCCGGAGAGTGCTACACCGTAAACTCCAATTTCTAATAGCTGTTGGATATCTTCAAGTTGGCTTATACCGCCAATTGCGAATATTGGAATAGGGGGCAAGCCCGCTAGGCGGACTTGTTGGATGATGTTTTCATATCCTGCAATCCCCAGTAGGGGACTTAGTTTTTGTTTTGTTGTGGTATAGTTGAATGGTCCGAGTCCGATATAGTCACAATGTTCACTTATTCTTTGTTTTACATCCGCAAAGCTATTGGCAGTACCGCCGATTATTTTTCCTGCACCCAATATGTCCCGGGCAGCTGTGACGCTGCAGTCATCCAGTCCCAAGTGCACGCCATCTGCGTTTACAGCCGCTGCAAGCGAAGGATGGTCATTGATGATACAGCTGGCACCAAATTCGGAACAGGTTTGCTTGATCTGTTCTGCAAGCAGGTATCGGCTCTTTTCATCGGCGTCCTTCCATCTGATCTGTATCCATTTGGCCCCCGCATCCAGCGCTTTCAGTATGTTATTTTTTTGTTCAGTTAATGTTTGTCCCTGCGATATATATTGGAGTTTTTCCATAGTTTTTGTTTGCATGCTATAAAATTTTGAACTGGCTCAGGGTGCTTCCATAAAGTACCATATAAGGCAATTCCATCTGCACCTTGCTGCATCGGGATAAGACAGTTATCTTGGTTTATCCCTCCGAGACCGATGAGACCAACAGTAAAGTTGGAGCGTGACGGGAGCTGATCCAGCCTTGCATTATGCACTCCATACCCCACTTTAGAGATGCTCGGAAATAATGGACTTAGAAAAGCATAGGCCCAACATTCATCAAGCCTATTGAATTGATCGATATCATGCACAGATGTTGAACAGATTGTTGTAGGCAGCATTTGATTTGTTGATCTATCCTTTCTATTCTTTTCGTTCATATGAATACGTGCGATTCCGAGCTCAGCCGATAGGTGAGGGTGGGAATGTAGGACCAATCTGTCCAAATATGTGGAATCTATAGATTCCACATATTTGGACATTTGTAGGTCTGTAAAATGATACTTGCGCAAGTGCAGGATATCAAGTCCTTCTTTGAACAAAGCATCTATAATCACTTTTTCAGAAGGGATCGTTTCTGCTGCTGTCAAAGCGATGATCATGAATAAATCTCTTTTCCTTGCGCGATGAATTCCTGCGATTTTTCCAGCATCCCTTGTGCGGCACTATCTCTGATTTCCTGCGTAATTTTCATCGAGCAAAATTTGGGACCGCACATGGAGCAGAAGTGGGCCACCTTGGCCGCATCCGCAGGCAACGTTTCGTCATGATATTCACGTGCGGTATCTGGATCCAGGGAAAGGTTGAATTGATCTTCCCATCTAAATTCAAATCTCGCTTTACTCAAGGCATTATCACGGTATTGTGCACCTGGATGTCCTTTGGCCAAATCGGCCGCATGGGCAGCTAGTTTATAGGTGATTACACCGTCTTTAACGTCTTTTTTATTTGGTAAGCCCAGATGTTCTTTGGGGGTCACATAGCAAAGCATCGCACATCCATACCAACCGATCATCGCAGCTCCAATGGCTGATGTGATATGGTCATAACCTGGAGCAATATCAGTTGTTAAGGGACCCAAGGTATAAAATGGAGCTTCGTCACAACAGGCCAATTGTTTGTCCATATTCTCTTTGATCAATTGCATAGGAACATGGCCCGGACCTTCGATCATCACCTGAACATCGTGTTTCCAGGCGACCTTGGTGAGTTCGCCCAGTGTTTCGAGCTCAGCAAATTGAGCCGCATCGTTGGCGTCCGCAATGGCTCCTGGACGGAGACCATCGCCAAGTGAAAAAGCAACATCATATCGCTTCATGATCTCACAGATCTCCTCAAAATGAGTATAAAGAAAGTTCTCTTTGTGGTGGAAAAGACACCATTTGGCCATGATAGACCCTCCTCTGGAGACAATGCCCGTTACTCGAGATGCCGTGAGATGGATATAACGAAGCAGTACGCCGGCGTGTATGGTAAAGTACGAAACACCCTGTTCGGCCTGTTCAATCAAGGTATCTCTGAATATTTCCCAGGTAAGGTCCTCGGCCACCCCCTTCACTTTTTCGAGCGCCTGATAGATCGGTACTGTACCGATTGGAACGGGCGAGTTACGGATAATCCATTCGCGGGTTTCGTGAATATTTTTGCCAGTGGATAGGTCCATGATGGTATCGGCTCCCCATCGACAGGCCCATACCGCTTTCTCAACTTCTTCCTCTATACTTGAACTTACAGCGCTATTGCCAATATTGGCATTAATTTTAACAAGAAAGTTACGCCCGATAATCATGGGTTCACTTTCAGGGTGATTGATATTATTAGGGATGATTGCTCTTCCGGCAGCGATTTCCTCACGGACAAATTCTGGTGTAATAGCTTTATCATGTGTTCTGGCACCAAAGTTTTGTCCTTTATGCTGATGATCCATTCCGGGGGTGCTGGCCGTGAGCTGCTCGATACGTTGGTTTTCACGGATAGCAACGTACTCCATTTCTGGGGTAATAATGCCTTGCTTTGCATAATGTAATTGGGTGACATTCCTACCGGCAGAGGCTACTTTCGGTTTATGGCTATACGCAAATCGGAGTTCATCCAACGTTGGATCAGAAAGGCGTTTTTGTCCATATTCAGAGCTGATGTTAGCCAGCTGTATGACATCCTGACGATCCAAGATCCACTGATCGCGAAGGCGAGGGAGGCCTTTCCGGATATCGATATGGACCGTGTCATCCGTATAAGGTCCAGAAGTATCATAAATTGTTACCGGCGGATTAATTTCTACCTCTCCATTCGTTAATTTGGTTGGACTCAAGGAGATTTGACGCATAGCGACTTGAATAGGAAATAGTTTTCCGGATACAAAAATTTTCTTTGCATTTGGAAAGGGTGATTGCGTAATTGTTTCAGCTGTCATTTTTTTCTGTATTGGGTGAATTACTCGGTTGATTTTTTTGGAATGGCTATCCGCCCTGAGATGCGGTAATTAAGATAATCTGATCGTAAGGTTTAAGTGTTGTCGTAGCCCAGTCCTTTTTGGGGATGACTTTGTTGTTGATGGCTACAGCCACGCCCTGAGTTTTGCCAGATAATTCCAAAAGCAACAAGCCTTCAAGTGAAGTAAGTGTGGGGGCGAAAAATCGAATCTGATGGTTTATTGTAAGTTCCATTCCTTAATTTTTTTGGTAAAACTTTAGGAATGGCTACACAAAGGCACAGCAATGCACCTTGTAGACAGCTCACTTTTCCCTACGCCAGTATGATCCGGATCAGGTTCTAAGGGTAAAATCTCAGCCTGCACGAGCAGACACCCCTAAAGTTGCGACTAAGATAAGGTTATTTTTATGAAAGTTGCAAGAATTTTATTTTGCAGACTTGGGTTTATTGCACAGGACAGTGCAGGTCAATATGTGGGAAATATTTGATATATTAGTTTTTTGAATCAGCTAAAACAATTTAACAACCACCAAGAATAGTATCTTTTAATGCGTAGGATTTTATTGACAACACTGTTGTGTATCGCTAGCAACACTTATGCCCAACCTAAAAACAACTGCAGCGCCGTGCAGTTGACATGCGAACATTTGGTCAATCCATTGGGTATTGATGCAATTCACCCGAGACTTAGCTGGCGACTTGAGGACCAACGTAAAGGTGCGGTACAACAAGCTTATCAGATCCTTTTAGGGCAAGATTCGCTGGCACTGCTGAAAGAGACAAAAGATAGCTGGGATAGTGGCAAACAGTTCAGCTCGGCTATGTTAGTGCCCTATACCGGCACACAGTTAAAGCCACAGACCAAGTACTTCTGGAGGGTTAAAGTATGGGACAAGGATGGTGTATCAACACGTTCTGAAATAGCATCTTTCGAAACAGGAATGATGGGAATGGACCTTTGGAAAGGAAAATGGATCAGCGACAATAAGGATATTCATGCGCGGGAAACGCCTTATTTTAGAACAGAATTTAAGGCAAATAAGCAGATAAAATCTGCCCGCGCATATATTGCCGCAGCAGGATTATATGAACTTTCCATTAATGGCCAGCGCGTTGGCGACCATCGTCTGGATCCAATGTATACTCGATTTGACCGACGGACATTGTATGTCGTGACGGACGTAACCCAGCAGCTTCAAAAAGGAGAGAACGCCATTGGCGTTGTTTTGGGGAATGGCTGGTATAATCATCAACCACTGGCCGTTTGGAATTTTGATAAAGCACCATGGCGGGCCCGGCCAACATTCTGTTTAGAACTGAAAATCGTTTATACAGATGGAACGACGGAAACCATCGTTTCGGATAAGCAGTGGAAGACAGCGTCAGGACCAATCACCTATAATAATATTTACACTGGTGAGCATTACGATGCAAGACTGGAAATACCCAACTGGGATAAACCAAAATACGATGATTCGGCCTGGCAGGCTGTTCAGTATAGAAATGCGCCATCTGCACATATCGTTTCCCAACAGATGGTACCGATTCGGCTCGTGAAGTCCTATAAGCCAAAATCAGTGACAAAGATAGACCAACGTACCTATGTGTTCGATATGGGCCAGAATATGGCCGGGATTACAAAAGTTAAAGTGAAAGGAGCTGCGGGTACTATGCTGCGTATCAAGCATGGTGAGCGGTTGTTGGCGGATGGGCATCTTGATCAGTCCAATATTGATGTTTATTATCGGGGCGATAAGGAAAAGGAGCCCTTTCAGACCGATATATTGACCTTAAGTGGCCGCGATGATGAGTTTATGGCCAAGTTCGGTTACAAGGGATTTCGTTATGTCGAGGTTAGCAGCAGTGCCGCAATTGCATTGGATAGTTCGGCTGTGACCGCCTATTTTATGCATAGTGATGTGCCTGCTATTGGACAGCTCAAGACATCATCAGCGTTGGTCAACAAACTATGGACAGCGACCAATAATGCCTACTTGTCCAATTTGATGGGCTATCCTACAGACTGTCCGCAGCGCGAAAAGAACGGTTGGACAGGGGATGGGCACCTTGCGATTGAAACAGCTTTATACAATTTTGACGGGATAACAGTTTATGAAAAATGGATGGCGGATCATCGTGATGAACAACAGGAGAATGGTGTCTTACCCGATATTATTCCAACTGGCGGATGGGGCTACGGTACCGCAAATGGTTTGGATTGGACAAGCACCATTGCCATCATTCCATGGCAGATCTATCAGTTTTATGGAGACCCACGTGCATTAGAAGAATGCTACCTAAATATCAAACGCTATGTCGATTATGTAGACGGAATCAGCCCATCTGGGTTGACAACGTTTGGGCGTGGAGACTGGGTGCCGGTGAAGTCACAGTCCAATCTGGAGTTGACCTCATCTGTTTATTTTTATGTGGATGCGACCATCTTGGCTGCTGCGGCCAAATTGTTTGGATACACAGCAGATCAACAAAAATATGAACTGCTGAGCAGAAAAATTAAGACGGCTATCAACGCTAAATTTTTAGATGCTTCCAAGGGTGTTTATAGCAATGGAACACAGACCGAACTGAGTGTACCACTCTATTGGGGTGTTGTACCCAATGAAATGAAAGCCCGCGTTGCAGCCAACCTGAATAAGAAAGTGGAAGAGACCAACTTTCATTTGGATGTAGGCGTATTGGGTGCTAAAGCATTATTGAATGCGTTAAAAGATAACGGTTATGCAACGACAGCCTATAAGGTCGCGGTACAAGATACCTACCCGTCTTGGGGATGGTGGATTGTAAATGGAGCGACAACATTGTTGGAGAACTGGGATTTAAAAGCAACACGGGATATTTCAGACAACCACATGATGTTTGGCGAAATCGGTGGTTGGTTTTTTAAATCTATCGGCGGGATTCTGCCAGATCCTACACAACCTGGATTTAAACATGTGCTCTTAAAACCTATCTTCCCCCAGGAACTGAAAGAATCTTCTATTTCTTACGATTCACCCTACGGTAAAATTGTTTCCGAATGGAAGTTAAAGGATAAAATGATCGTATATAATATCCAAATACCTGCTAATGCGACGGCAACATTTTATCCACCGGATAATGTTAGAAGCAGCGATATCGTCCAATTGGAGGCTGGTAAACACAGGCTGGAGCTGAAACTCAAGTAAGCATAGGCTCCGACTTGTTGTTTCGTTGCCTTGACTGTGGGTTTTATTTTTGTATGTTATAATTTATTGGAGCGCTTTTGCGAGTTTACCAAGCTGTTTTAATTTTAAGGCGAGTTCATTGCTCCAGGGTAAACCAATACAGAGACGCATGCAATGGTGAAATTGATCCTGCAAGGTGAAGATCCTTCCCGGTGAAATGCTAATCTGTAATTTAAGCGCATAGTTGTATAGTTTGCCTGTATCGATGTGTTTTGGAAATTCAACCCATAGGGCGAGTCCGCCCTGTGGGCGGCTTATTTTAGTACCTTCCGGAAAATGGTCCGCGATGATAGCGGCATACTGCTGGTAGTTTTCTGTTAATGATCTACGGAGTTTACGTAGGTGGTTTTCATACTTTCCTGTTAATAGAAAATTTCCCACTGCCTCGTTGATGATCGCTGTAGATGATAGGGAATGGATCAGTTTTAGTTTGATAATCTGCTCCTTGTATTTTCCCGGAGCGACCCATCCGACACGAAAGCCCGGAGCCAATGTCTTTGAAACTGACCCGCACCAGAGTACATTGCCATCGAGGTCAAAAGATTTGCAACATTTGGGGCGTTGGGTGCCAAAATGGAGGTCGCCGTAAGTGTCATCTTCGATCAGCGGAATACGATGTTTTGCTAGCAGTGATACAATTTCCCGCTTGTTCTCATCCGGCATACAATAGCCCAGAGGGGTGTTAAAATTGGGGACCAGTAAACAAACTTTGATTTCGGGCAATAGATTCTTAAGGGCTTCAATGTCTATTCCCGTGATGGGGTCCGTGGCTATTTCCAGCACCTTAAGTCCCAGGCTAACGGCAAGTTGGAGGATACCCGGATAGCAGGGGCTTTCAAGAGCCAGTGTATCTCCAGGTTTGGTTAAGGCCATCAGACATAAAACCAAAGCATTCATACAGCCGTTGGTGGTAACGACCTCACCTTCGTTGAGATTTCCACCCCAGGCCAATGAACGTACAGCTACCATACGACGTAATTTTATATTGCCCTGCAAGGGCTCATATGCTGTGCCACCATCGCTGAGCTCCTGTGTAGCGAGAACGATTTCTTTTTTCAGTTTTGCGGTAGGCAGGAGACTTCCCGAAGGAACACCGATCGAAAATAAGGTTAAATCCCGGCGCCCCATGGTTGAATACACTTTATTCATTAATTGATCTGGTTCTCGGTTATTGGCGATTGGAATAGGTTGACTGGCTGCGGCCAAAGGAAGCTGCAAATAGTTTGGAGGACTAACGAAGTAGCCGGACTGAGGTTTGGACCGTATAAGTGAACGTCCTTCCAGCTCTAGAAATATCCTTTTTGCAGTATTTATACTGATACCGTGTTCAGCACTTAGATTTCTCACTGAAGGTAGTTTCTCGCCGGCTTTTAAGACACCTGAATTAATCTTATTGGCAATATTGTCTGCTATTTCATTATACAAATAATCTTTTTTCATAAAATAAGGACTAATGTCTGTCTTCAAAGGTAACTGTGTCCATTGAATTATCAAAAACTGTGACTGTGCTTAGTTCTTGTAATGGACGAACTTTGTGTAAAAGATGGAAACATGGCAGAATTAAGTATAAGTAAATTACAAGAAAATACCGCAAGCGGTTGGTTAAACGGTTTTATTGGGGTGGTATTATTTAGTGGTTCGTTGCCGGCAACACGAATGGCGGTTTTAGCATTTGACCCCGTATTTGTGACGCTAGCCAGGGCTTCGATTGCAGGTATATTGGCACTTGTAACATTGATGGTTTTTAAGGAAAAACACCCGGAAAGAAAACAATTGGGTTCGCTATGCATCGTTGCAATAGGATGTGTCGTTGGATTTCCCTTACTGAGCGCTTTAGCCCTGCAGCACATCACGTCTGCGCACTCTATCGTTTTTATCGGTATTTTGCCCGTATCGACAGCCGTATTTGGTATTATACGCGATGGCGAGCGTCCGAAGCCAATCTTTTGGCTTTTCTCTGCTTTAGGGAGCCTACTGGTGATCGGCTATGCGCTGGCACAAGGACTAACAGCCTCACCTTTAGGTGACGTTTTAATGATTTTATCGGTCATTCTCTGTGGTTTGGGCTATGCTGAAGGCGCTAAATTGACCAAGACGCTGGGTGGTTGGCAGGTCATTTCCTGGGCCCTGGTTTTGTCGCTGCCGTTGATGTTGCCACTTACTTTTATCTATCTTCCATCCTCTTTTGATGCTGTCCCTATGGGCGCCTGGGCTAGTTTAGCCTATGTTTCTTTGTTCAGTATGTTTATTGGCTTTGTTTTTTGGTATAAAGGACTCGCCCAAGGTGGCACAGCAACCATCGGACAGTTACAGTTATTACAGCCATTCTTTGGTTTGGCCTTAGCCGCCTGGCTTCTTCATGAACAAGTCAGTGTTGGCATGCTTACCGTAACAGTTGGTGTTATCCTCTGTGTCGTAGCGACGAAGAAATTTGCCCAATAAATGCATTAGAAAAAGAGAACTGGTTTATAGGTTCTCTTGGAAAACCATAAATTTCTTAACTTTAACTTTTAGGGCATCGTTCGAGGCGTATTTGATCGAATGATGTCTATTATCTTGTATTGACAAAGACAATAGCGTATGATTTTACCGTTTGAACCTTATAATCCGATATGGAAAGCGAATTTCGACAGCATTCAAAATGAACTTCTTGTATTGTTGAAACCTATAAGGTCGAGGGTAGATCACATAGGCAGTACGGCCGTTGAGGGATTGTCTGCCAAACCAATCATTGATATATTGATCGGTCTTGAGGAAGAAAATGACCTTGATCTCATTCCGTTCCTGCTGCAGGGTAAATGCTATGTATATTATGAAAAATATAATGAGGATATGCCTTACAGACGTTTTTTTGTCGCCCTGATTGATCGGCCTGAAGTATTGGGGTTGCCAGAGCACATTGCACCCGACGATGAAATTCCAGCACGATTGCATGATCATTCGCTACGGATAGCGCATATTCACAGCATACCGACGTCATCAGTGCACTGGTTGCGCCATATAGCGTTTCGCGATTATCTGCGTGTACATGAAGAAGTAAGAGGTCAGTATCAGGTAATTAAAGAAAAGTTGATCCTTCAGCAATGGAAAGATGGGAACGACTATAATGACGCCAAAGATGAATTTTTGAAAGAGCACGAAGCAAAAGCTGTGCAATGGTACAAAAAAGTTTACGGAACAATAAAATAGTAGAACAATGGAACGTTGCACAATAGCGTGGAGGCAAGGGATTACGTTGTTAAGAAATTAGTGCAATAAGAGATAGATTTAGGTATGAATACATTTTTGGCAGAATTTGCGCATATTATCCATGATTTTACCCAGCAAATTATGGAATTAAACGAGGACGATTTTAATATGAAATTGGGACCAAATAAGTGGAGTAAAAAAGAAATTCTAGGTCATTTAGTCGATAGCGCTTTTGTCAATTACGGACGGTTTATAAGAGCTCAATTTGAAGAAAATCCAAAAATATACTATGATCAGGTCGCCTACTGTTCATCTGCTGACTATCAACATGCTGAAACCGTTAAATTATGCAATTTATGGCGATCGGTAAACGAGCAATTGTTGTTTTTGTTTCAGCATATAATTGCGAATAAACTGACACAAAGGACTTGTAATGACCATAGCCTCGAATTTTTAATGCTTGACTATGTGATGCATTTGAAGCATCACAGAAATCAGATTTTGCCTGAATGATGAAATTTAATCCCTGATGAGTGGTGTCCTTACTTCTCAAGGACCGTTTTTGATAATATCAATTAAGAATTAAAGTATTCCTTTTATAATTAATAACTGCAAAACAATTGTCAGTGTAAACTTGTTGTCTAATAGGTGGTTCTATAGTTTTTACGCTAAGACTACTCAAAATAGATCGATGTACTGGCATATCCCACGAAAATACGAAGAGACTCTCTGCTACACTTCAAAAGGACACTAATTTTTAAAACATATGAAATCGAAGTCATTTTTAACCGCAATTGTCTCAAGCTTCTTATTGTTGGCTTGTAGTACCTCCACAAGGATAACAGATGTCTATAAAAATAGAGATCTGACTCCAAAACAATATCAAACAATATTCATTATTGCGATGACAAACCATGCAAAAGCACAGGAGGTCATTGAATCCAATTTGGCTGAAGCGGCTTCCATGCATGGCTACAAGGCTATTAAAAGTACAGATGTTTTTAAACGCACGTTCACCAAAGATGAAAGTCAAAATAAAGATTTAGTGATGAAAGCAGTACACAGTCTGAATGCGGATGCTATTTTCACTGTTACCCTGATCGACAAAACCAGCGAGACCCGATATGTACCGGGAAGTGGACCTTATATGCCTTATCCGAGGTTTGGATGGTATGGTAATTTTTGGAGCTATTACTCCCACTGGTACCCGATTGCATACGATCCCGGGTATTATACCACGGATAAAATGTACTATCTGGAAAGCAATTTATATGACGTTAGTTCCGAACAACTGGTTTGGAGTGTGCAGTCTGAAACAATCAACCCTTCCAGCTTAGCTGATTTTTCTAAAAGTTATACGAAAGCCCTTGTAAAGGCTCTAGAAAAGGATATGTCCACTAAATAGCCATCGATAAAAGTATATTTAAAAGCTAGCTTTAAATTAAATAGTTGTATTGGTATATAATTATTCTTTATATTGACGATGTAGCCTCGTTAAATGTTTTTTATAGTATATTTGTAAACTAATTTGTTGTAATGTTGTTATATTGACAAGCAATAAAGTTAGTTCAAATAAAATGAGGTAATGAGGTACAAATTATATAGAGAACAACAATTGGCCTGCGATTTGGATACCGCTTGGTCTTTTTTTTCTTCACCCATGAATCTTTCAGAAATTACACCAAAAGATATGGGGTTTGTTGTCGTCTCAGACTTTCGTCGGCAAGAAATTGCTGAGGGAATGATCATTGATTATTTGGTATCTCCGATCCTTCGGTTTCCGCTGAAGTGGAAGACCAAAATAACGCAAGTGGAAAAGAACAAAAGTTTTACTGATTTTCAACTAAAGGGACCTTATGCCTATTGGAATCATTTTCATGAGTTTATTCCGAATGAAAAAGGAGTGCTTGTGAAAGACAGGGTAGACTATGAATTGCCTTTGGGAATTCTAGGCAGAATTGCGCATGGAATTTTTGTTAAAAACAAGTTAGAGGAGATCTTCGATTACCGTTATCAGGTTTTAGAAAAATTATTTAATCAAACTAAGAATTAGTGATAACGAGTCTATTGCAGTTCACGTGACTGGTGAGAAGGAGGTCAGATGAGCTTTTAAACATATTTTATGCTGTATACAATGAAGAAAATCTATCAAATAACCAATGGAGTTGCTTTGGTCATCACGGTGATTATTAATTACCTATCCAATACGGGAATTTTTAATGGGGAGACCATGGCAACGGGTTCTGCTAAATATCAAAACCTATTTACACCCGCGGGATATGCCTTTACCATATGGGGCCTCATCTATTTAGGGTTGTTTGGATTTGTAATTTATTTTGGTCCTTTTGTCAGACAGACAAACGAAAAGGAAAAAGTAGTTTTAAAAGTCGGATGGTGGTTTTTGATTTCTTGTCTAGCAAATAGTCTATGGGTCATTACCTGGTTGTATGACTATACCTTTTTAACTATTTTATTAATGATCTTACTTTTTGTGTCGCTATTAAAGATAATTCACCATACTCAATCTATTGCGTTTCATGCTGCACGCAGCAAGCGTATATTTCTTAAGTTCCCTTTTCAACTTTACGCAGGATGGATTTCAGTGGGTTTGATTGCCGACATTGCAGCCTATCTCACGAAGATAGGCTGGGACGGTTTTGGATTATCAGCTACAACATGGGTTATTATCATGTTTGCAATTGCATTGATCATTCACTTATTGATGATATGGCAACGTCATATGCCCTTATTTGGACTTGTAGCTGTATGGGCTTTAATAGCAATTTCAGTTGCTAATAAATTAGTTAATAGCACTGTATATATAGCGGCTATAATAGCGGCTCTTATTGTTTTGCTAAATGTAATTGTATACTATATCCAGTATCGTAAGCGACTGCCTGTCTAGTGCTTACTGGTAAATGATAGTGGTTTGGCAATCAAAGTTTAAGCTTTCCATAGTATTGTAGTCAGCTGCTATTTTATTGCTGATTCCGCAATCAATAGCTTTTGAAATTCTTTTCCGATAAATGGATTGATGACATGCTGAAATCCTTTTTGCAGCGTAAAGATAGTGATAGTCGCATCAGACTCCGGTGAATAGATCACATCTGTTCCCCACCAACCGCCATGATAGTAAGCGTTGAACCCCATGTCAAAATGATAAATTCCCAAACAGTATTTCGATTTATCTGGTGGTAAGACGTAGGTATGCATCGCTTCAAGAAGTTGTTTATCCTGAATGATTTTTCCGTCAAATACATATTGGAAAAATAGGGCTGCCTCTTTGGCTGTCGCTGCTATCCCACCGCCTCCGTACAGATCCCAAGAAGGATCAATGGCATACGAGTCCCAGTTGTACTTGCTTGCGTACTGATGGGCGAGAGGCAGGGTGTTTTCAGGATATTGTTCTACGTTTATAAACCATGTCTTTGTTAGGTTTAATTCTTTGTATCTAAGTAAGTTTCGGATGGCTGCATAGAATGGCTGCTGTGTTTTTTGCTCAATAATTTCGGTAAGAAGTAAATAATTAATATCAGCGTAACTAAATTTTTCACCGACAGGCTGAGGGTTTCCGATATCGATGGATCTTTTGATCTGTTCGTCTTTTTTCCACTTATATTTAGGATGTTGATTGACGAATTCAAAATAAGCTTCATCTACATAATCTTGAATTCCCGAAGTGTGTGAGAGCAAATTCTTTATCGTAATTACCGCTAGATTATAACCATCGCTTTCAAATAAATGACGTGTTTTTTTTGATAATAAATTTGCAATTGGTTGATCAATAGAAAGTTCACCTTTTTCCACCAATCTTAGGATTGCTGCAGCGACATAAGGTTTCGTGTTGCTTGCAATCAAAACAGGCTGTTGGTCTTCTAACGATTGGTTCGTGCTGGTGTCTGCTACACCTTTTGCATAGCTCCAGGAAATATTATGTTTCGGTGCTTCTACATGAACAATAATCCCTACTGCATCCTTATTTTTATCATAAATTGAATCTACTTTTTGCTTAAAAACGGTCTGTAATTGAGCAAATCCGATCAACGGAGTAAACAAGGTATTTAATAACACTATTTTTTTCATATGTTCTTTTCTAAACATTGTGCCTCAGACTCAAAAACTTTCTGAGCATTTGCTAAGTATATTTCTTTACTACTTCACTAGCAATCGCCTCTGCAGCTGCGAATGCATCTACGTCGCAGTAGGGGTAACGGATTTCGTTGCCTGTTGCGCTTGTGAAAATAAGAATTAAAATAATAATCTTGATGGTTAAATATATGAAATAGTACATCGGGCTTATCTAATAAACTGAATTTGTATTTATTGATGTTTTGTTTTGAAGCGAAATGCCTTCGATTTGACAATAGGAGGTTGATTTTTACACATTATTTATTTTAATATCTTTGCGGTGTCAAATTATTAATTATTAATGAAAAGAAATTATTTTACACTCTTTATGACGGTGGCTTTTGCCTCGATGTCTTTTGCACAAACGAATACAGCAGTTGAAGCCAAAGTTGAGGATCACCAGTTTGCCTACAATATCCTGACCAATATGTCTTACGAAATGGGAATCGGAAATAAAACAACATTGCGCTTTTCAGGACCTTTATCAGGAAGTTTATTATACAGTAAAACATCGATAACGATTAACGAATATCATCATGAAGATTCTGAGTGGGGATATGCATTTCGCCCAGCGGTCGATATGCAAGTGCGACATTATTATAATTTAAATAAAAGGCTTCAGAAAGGGAAAAAAATAGCACACAATTCCGGCAATTATATTGCAGGGGTGCTTGGAGCCGCTGGTCCGTCCATATTGAAAAGTGATAATATGTATGTTGCTGATTTCACCCTAACTTTAGGCGCAATGTGGGGTATACAGCGCACTTATGGCGAGCGTTTTATGATGAATGTAGGTATCGGGCCAGGTGTGAGTTTTTATGACAGCCAAAGCGAATTTACACCTGTTGGCGGTATAACGGTTGGATTTAGATTGGGAAAATAGATAAATAATTCCCATTTCTTTCCCAAATTGATGTATAGGTTTAGATTATTATAACATTTTAAATCTTAAATCATATGGTCAATTGGAATTTAGTAACCGGCAAGGGTGAAAAACTTTCTTCCCAGGATGTCAGAAGGAGTATTTTAACTTTTATCATAAAAAATCATCCCGGGAATCAGGTTGAGTTTATCGAAAAAAAACGCAGTTCATATCGAATAGATATGAGGGGTGGAGATGCTCTTATTTTCGATTTCAATGGACAATTTGTGAGAACAGATCGTGACTAGCCTGCTTCGATGATCTGAAATAGACTTCATATCTTAAAAAAGGGGCAGGAGCTTAGCTTTATGCTCCCCCCTTCAACGGTAATTATCTTTAGTGGTTTGACTTTTTTGTCTTAATTCCTTCCACCTGCAATTTTATTCGGGGACTATTATTTATTCTTTGAAACATTAGCTTTCTTTTCTATCATTACGCCGGTTTATTTCTTGTCTTATGCAAAGCTTATTCAATGTATAAAATATTAGATTTACGGTGTAAAAGAAGCTTATTGGAAGGACATGAGAAAAGTAATTGCAGCATTCAATATGACCCTTGACGGGTTTTGTGATCATACAGCAGGCATTCCCGACGAGGAAATACATCTTCATTATACGCATCTGTTAAATAGCGCTGATGTCATTTTATATGGTAGGATTACCTATCAGCTTATGGAATATTGGCGGCCTTTTGTGAAAAATTCCTCAGGTGAAAAATCAATGGATGACTTTGCATTGGCTATCGATAAAATTCCAAAAGTTGTTTTTTCAAATAGCCTGAAAAATATAGACTGGGCGAGTGCAAAATTAGCCGAAGGGATGCTTAAAGATGAAATATTGAAATTGAAACAGCAACCCGGTAGGGATATTTTGGTCGGGAGTCGAAGCTTAATTGTCCAGCTGATGAATCTCAATTTGATCGACGAATTTCAATTGTGCATTTATCCCGTTGTGGTAGGAAAGGGGCTTTCACTATTTGGACATATAAGCGATAGAATAGTTTTTAAACTATTAAAAACAAGGTGTTTCTCTGGCGGTTCAGTCCTTCTGTACTATCAGTACAATCCAACATCTACTTCCTCATAAATTATCCCCTCGGGAAATATCGGTAACACAGCGGGAAATTCAGATACCTACAGCTCCTCCCATGAAATTTACATTTGTAATGTAATTTAAAAAGAATTCATTATGAAACATAAACATTCAATTTTGTGGGCTATGGCAGCAATGCCTTTGCTAATTATCGCTTGCAATAAAAATGATGCTATGCCATCAAGGTCGGCGACGACTATCACGATAGAAAATGTATTGGATTCAAAACCATTGGTCGAGTCCGGTAGCTTTAAAAACACTGGTCCTTCGCCAGTGGTTATGCCTGGCGAAGCAATTTCCATTAAGTTTTCTGCAGCCAAAGGACAAGCGCTGAGCTTTGCAACGATGTATGGTTGGTCGAATGACTTGTTTTTTGCTCCCGCAAATCCTGGCATAAAGCTGTATCAGGACAATGGAACTCCGGTTGAGGGCGATGTTTCGGCAGAGGTCAAATTATGGGATAATGGTACTCGTATCAATCAGATGCCAGGTGCAGCTGTAATTCACCCGGGAACAACAGAAACTGCTCCAAGAGCTATTACGGAAGTAAACGGAACCGATGCACAGGGCAATACTTATGCTCCAGCTTCTACTTTAATGAAAGCAACACTTCATTATGAAGGTAATTCCAATTTTACACTTATAATCACTAATGTTTCGGGCGGTACGACCAATCCAACCCCCTTCAGTCCCGGAGTTTGGGCGATTTCATATAGCGTGGGAGGCAACCTGTTAAATCCTAATCCATTATTTGAAGTAGGAAAACCAAGTGTAAATGGCTTGACAAATATTGCGGAGATGGGAGACAATAGCGTCTTGGGTAATTACATTAATATGCAAACAGGTATTTTTACACCATTATCTCCAGTTTTGGTGGTGCTATATAAAGGCATCGAAAACCCAATATATAAAATCGGTGAAAATGACCGTGGTAAAGGACTGAAAGATTTAGCGCAAAAAGGTGATGCATCGGGCCTGGCGGCTTATCTTAAAACACTCTCAGGTGTAAAAGCGGTTTATATCCTTCCGGCGGCTAGCTCAACAGTATTACTTCCTAAAATCGGGGCGCAGGCAGGAAGTAGCGTTTCGCAGCAGTTAAGTATAGCAAGTGGAGATCGAATTGCCATTGCAAGCATGTATGGCCTTTCCAACGATTGGTTCTTCGCAACAAATGATAATGGAATTGATGCAACAGTAAAAGGAGATGTATCCTATTCAATCGGATTGTTTGACAATGGGACAGCGATTAATCAGTTTCCCGGAGCCGGCAATGAGCAAGCAGGATTAGGTGGCACTTCTGTGACCGAACGTAAACCAATTGCAGAAGTGCCTAATCCAAATGGGTTCACCACACTGCCATCAATTTCTAGCATTATTAAAGTAACAATCAACTAATTTTTGAGGCTGGTTATACGAACGAAAATCTCATGGCTATTATTGTCCTTATTGGAGACAGGACAATCAGCAACCTATTACATGCAGTGGCTAAAGTATCGATTGAGTTTCCACGGGAAAAAAGTATAGATTCAGTATTTATTAAGTAATAAACGTGTTGTAAAATGAAAAATCCTATAAAAACAAAATTAGCTGCGTTTGTTGCGCTGCTGTTGTTCACGACTTGCATCGCAAGCATAGCCAATGGGCAGGAGCGGTCCAGCATGCGGAGAGCTGACAGCATGATAGATAAAATGGATATGAAGCAAATTCCTTATCGAATTCCGCAAAATCCGGAAGACATCAGTCCGTTATTGTGTGGAGAAAAAATACCGATGGCAGTATTGGTAGACGTTTCAGGTAAAAGGTTTGATCTCAATAGAGCGATTTCCCAAAAGCCGACCATTTTGGTTTTCTACCGCGGTGGCTGGTGTCCTTATTGTACCAGACAACTTTCTGGCTTACAAGAGGCCTTTCCCGGCTTGGAAGAAATGGGGGTATCAGTTGATTGCCATAAGTACAGACGAATCCGAGGGATTAATGAAAGCTGCAGCGAAAGAAAAATTAAGCTACACACTTTTATCGGATGCAGATCTTTCACTGTCGAAACAAATGGGGATTGCGTATAAAGCTCCGAAAGACTACTGGGAGATGCTACCGAAAACAACTGGAGGTAAAGACACCGACTTGCTGCTTCCGGTTCCATCAGTATTTATACTTGATCAAAAGGGAACAATTCATTTTGAATTTATCAATCCCGATTTTAAACAAAGATTATCCTCCAATCTGCTGCTTGCTGCTGCAAGCAGTATTAAAGAAGACCTTTAGATTTCTAGCTTGTGGGCGTTAGGCTCTTACAAGAAAATGATTAAATTTAAGCGAATTGAAATGCTGTAAGTAAATGACAACATGATTAGGGAGTATAGCGATAACGCAACAGCAGCACTGTTTGTGATGCACAGTGACAACAACCAGTTTTCAGGCAGGGGACTTCGTAATGCGAATTCCCTGCCAATCAATACATTTATTTATAACAAGGGCGACGAACAAAAAGTGACGATCGATGAGATCAGTTATACGATGCCATCAAGGTGTATACTTCCTTTGGTTTCCAATCAGCATTTTGTGTTTGAACAGCCCGATGCGCTGACTGCCTGGCAGTTTAATAGGGAGTTCTATTGTATCGTTGATCACGATGCTGAGGTCGGTTGTGTTGGTTTTCTGTTCTATGGTATTCGACATCCAATGTTCATTGTATTAAATGAAACTGCTGTGGAAGAAATGTCTCATCTGGAGAATGTGTTTTCAAATGAGATGATGGTAAAAGATAATTTCCAGGGTGAAATGCTGCGCACCCTTCTTAAGAGAGTGATCATCAATACCACAAGAATTGCAAAGCTCCAAAGTGAAAGCTATCAGCTATTCCCCGACGAAAAAATGGATATTGTGAGAAAGTTTGCATTGCTACTAGAATGTAATTTTAAAGAGGAACATGAAGTCAGGTTCTATGCGGCTGCACTCAACAAATCACCAAAAACACTAAGCAATGTATTTGCGCTCTTGAAACAGTCGGCGCCATCCGTTCTAATCCGCAACAGAATAATTCTTGAGGCTAAAAGGTATCTCCATTATACCGAGAAGTCAGCGAAAGAGATAGCTTACGAACTGGGTTTTGAAAGTCCTGCTCATTTTAGCCGGTTTTTCAAAATGTACTCCGGAACAAATATTTCTGCGTTTAAGAACCTTTGATCATTATTGCGTTTAAATACAGACGGCCATGTTGACCATGAATAAGAGGTGCTAACATATAATGAAAAAAAATGCATTATGTCGTTTTTATAAATGACTTCAAATATCAGTGTTCTCCAAATATGTAAGAATTTGTATAAAAGAGCAGTAGGAATCGTTCGGGAGATATTGGTGAGTTCAACCTCTGATCAAGAGTTGTCAAATTTATGAAATCGTCACTCTGATAGAAGCCGAAAAGCAGGATAGTCATTCAATTTTAAGTAATTAAATCGATAGTAACAGTTCCAATAGCTTGCTATTCTACTTCGAATTGTTTTTTCGAACATTGCGTTTTCAGTAAAGAAGTTATTGACCCAAAACCGTTGCTGAGGTGTAATCTCTGCGATTATGGCGAAATGAATTTCTACAACATATTCTCCTAATAACTGCACCAGATACGGAATGCTTTCCAATGGAAAAAGTCTCATTAATTTCACGATAGCTATTTCACGTATGTACCCGTCTTGATGACGGGTCATCAAACTGAGTTCTTCAAAACTTATCAACGCTTCAAGCTTGTTTTTCGTTGTGGTTGCATAAATCCTGTATGGAAATTGTTGAGCTTGTCCAAGCCACACGACTTTGATTTGTTCCATACTTATAGTCAATATATAGTTGTTTGCCGCCTATCTTATTCCTAGATCACAGGGCCTCATTCTTCTAAATCAGCTCTGCTGATATAGCGATATAAGATTTTTTTACAGGTTATCTTTTAAGTTTACATGGAATGAGGTATTTTATTTATTGAATTTACAAAAGAGTATTTAGAAAGACAAAATATATAGCTCTGTTGCTATAATTTCTATATCTATTTTGTATCTTGATTACAACATGATTAATCTAGTTATAAGGATGTTATGGAAGAATAGGATGCTGTGTTGCATGCGTACTAAAACAGTCATATATGGAATTTAGCAAAGAAAATTGGAAGCCTGATGAATATGAAGAATGGCTCGAATTAGACCTTGATTTGATTGGTAGTTTAATCTCTGACGACAAAATAGTAAAAGCTTTAAACGGTGGTGTTCCAGAATCATTTGCTCCGTTTTCTAGTTTTAATAGCAAAGAAGGTTTTATATGTTTTCAAACACTAAATGATTATTACGACGAGAATTTTGAAAATGGTTTAGAATATATTGTTTTTGGATCAGACGGAGCAGGGAATCCTTTTTGTATTAATAAAATAAACAATAACCAAATTGTACTTTTAGATTTTGATGACGAGAAGATTGTCTCAACTAACAAAAACATAAATGAATTTTTGGATTCAATATTTGCTTACAGAATATTTATAAACGTTATACAATCAAAATATGGTGCGGAAGCTTTATTTCATAACCTGTATCGCGAAGAAGATATTGAAATACTCAAGCAAGAATTCTCAAAAATAAACGCTGATTTGCTAGCAAATTCGGAATTTTGGAAGCAGGAAATTGAAGAATTGATTATGAATAAAAATGCAAATTCGACAAGTTGAATTTTAGAACATGACAATCTGCTACCGACAAAACTAGTTCATAGATACTTATGCTCATCGGAAAGGGGGAGGGTGAAACATTGGCTGTTTTGGATCAATATAAATCGTTTTTAACCGCTGTAAAAGATGACAATTGGTATGTTTATGATTTCCTTGTAACAAGCAATCTCTAAACAGAAGCTTAAGGTAGAGGATTTGGGGAATGTAACGTCAACTGTGTCATTGGATTAAAATCTTAAAAACCTCTTTCGAGTTTGAGTCTATCCCCAAATCTAATATAAAGTTGGGATATAGTCAAACCCCAGTTATGCATTGGCATCGTCCATTTTTTTGCGATATCCTTTATGATCAGATACATTAATTTCATTAGTGCCTGTTCAGAACTGAAAGCGCCTTTAGACTTAATGATTTTTCGTATTTGACGGTGCATTCCCTCGATCGGATTTGTCGTGTATATAATCTTGCGAACCTGATCTTCGTACTCAAAAAAAGTGGAGAGATTGGTCCAGTTATCCATCCAGGATTTGGTGGCAAGAGGATATTTCTTTCCCCATTTTTCCTCGAAAGACAGCAGGTTTTCATATCCCATTTCCTCGTTCACGGCTTTATAGACCGGTTTTAGATCCTCCATTACAAGCTTTTTATCTTTCTCAGTTACATAACGCATGCTTGTTCTGATCTGATGAACAATACACAGCTGAATCTTTGTTTTTGGAAAAATAGTTTCTATGGCTTCGGGAAACCCTTTTAAACCATCAATACAAGCAATAAGGATATCTTCAACGCCACGCTGCTTCAGATCTGTAAGTACAGAAAGCCAGAACTTAGCCCCCTCATTTTCTGAACTATAAAGACCGATCAGATCTTTTCTACCATCCATACCGACTCCTAGTATGTTATAAATAGCTCTTGATTCAACCGTTCCATTCTGGCGAACCTTAATGTGCATACAGTCTAAGAATACAAAAGGATAAACAGCTTCCAAGGGCCTACTACGCCACTCATTTACTGCTGGAAGCACACTTTCAGTTATACGGGATATTTCTGTGGCAGAGATCTCCATAGCATACATTTCGCGGATAAACTCACTTATAGCCCGTGTGCTCATTCCTTTGGCATACATGCTCAGCACGTGTCCCTCAAGTTGTTCAGTGATGATTAATTGTCTTTTAGGCACTACTTTCGGCTCAAACGTGCCGGATCTATCACGGCCTGTTTCTAGCTCAAATGTTCCGGTATTGAGACCTCGGACAGTCTTTTTGGTCTTGCCATTTCGACGGTTGCTATTACCTGACGCTTTTTCTTCGTTCAGATGATTCTCTAGCTCACCATCCATCATCGATTCCAACAGATGCTTCATTAGCGGTGCTAGGACGCCATCATTGGGAGACAAACTTTTACCTTCGTAAAGACCTTGCATGGCTTCTGCCTTGAAGCGTTCAAAGTCAAATGGGTCTTTTTCTTTCATGACCGTGTCGTTTGAATAATTGAATATAAATAATCTTATTGAATTATTCCTCTGACACAGTTCATGTTACAGTCTCAGGATTTGGAACTGTAAAGAATTATAAAAGGTTACGACTATTTGGTTTTCATCCCCAATATTACCAAAACACCCATAAGAGGTAAACAGGATCATTAAATCCATTTCAAAAGCCGGCTTTTTATAACACAGCCGGCTTATTTGTTCGATTCATATAGATCCTTCCAAGTTTGTCTATGAATTGACATGCTTGTTAAGTATACATTTTCTAACCGATATTGAATGCCCACTTTCGGTTATTCAGGGCGAAAAGGATGAATATTTTGCTCAACTGCAAAAGACTGTAGATCAGGGTTCGGGATATGCAGAAGAATTAATTTATTTTAGAGCCCAAACATTGCTATCGAGAAAAGAGATCTTTAAAATTCTTCAGAAAAAAGTAACAGTGCGAAGAATTACTGAAATAGATCATCTTTTTTCATAGAACAACAACACCTAATCTGATAAAGATTGGGCGTTGTTGTTCTATTTGGGTACCTACTGTATCTTGATCTTAGTAGATATTATGATACCGTTGATCATTCAGATTCGAACAGCCATAATTACTAAACACTAATATATTTTTTGAGTACTTCAAGAAGGTCTGCCCGGCGTATTGGTTTGGGAAGAAAGTCATTCATTCCGGATTCAAGGCATTTTTCTTTTTCCCCCAGCACATTTCCAGCGGTAACGCCTATGATAGGTATATGTTGATATGCTGGCAGCATTCTAATATGTTGTGTTGCCTCAATACCACTCATGATCGGCATTTGTACATCCATAATAATAAGGGAAAACTGCTTTTTCTTGCATTCTTCCAAAGCCTGTAAACCATTAGCTGCTTCCGTTAGAAGTATATTGGGAGCAAGAGACTTCATTATCCTATTGTTCAGGACCATATTCACTGGGTTATCGTCAACCAAAAGCACGTCTAATTCTCGCACAAATGCATGCGAATCTTTCTCAGCCTGATCCTGAATAATTTCTATTACTGTACTTCGGTCTACCTTTTTAAGGGTTTTGTATAGATCATGTGATTTTATAGGCTTCAATAGCAAATGTGTATTTTCTATTTTCCTAACCGATGTAAGTATATCCAGTTCTTCCGAAGAAGACGAAAGTACTATAAATGGAGCAACTTCTTTTCGCTGATTTAACAAACCTTTTATTTTTTCTATTGTTTCCAATCCGGACATGATAGGCATATGATAATCCATCAGAATGACATCGAACCGCTCACCTTTCAACATGATATCCAAGGCTTCCATTCCATTAGATGCTAACGTGGATTTGATATTTTTATAGGTAAGCATGTGTTCAAGAATAATCCTGTTGCTTTCATTATCATCCACCACTAAGGCCGTTTTAATTGTCGTTTCATCCTCTTCTTTCCATTCAGACATTTCGTAAGGAACCTCAAGATCGAAGAAAAATACAGAACCGCTGTCCATTTCGCTGGTCAGCGACAAATGACTTCCCATATATCCCAAGATATTGTTCGAGATGGTTAGTCCCAGTCCTGTGCCGCCAAATCGTTTACTGATTGAACTGTTTTCCTGGGTAAAGGCATCAAAGATATATTTCTGTTTCTCTATAGGAATGCCGATTCCAGTATCTCTTACCGAGAAGCGCAAGGCAATCGTATGATCATCCATGTGCAATTTTTCTACTTTTAGTTCGATCTCGCCCTTTTCTGTGAATTTTACAGCATTTCCTAACAGATTGATCAAGATCTGTTTTAACCTGACTTCATCAATGAAAAGTATTTTTGGGAGACCCGGCTCAACGTTGAGAAGAAGTTCGATGTTTTTTTTCTGGGATTGATAAAGAATAACATTGATGACTTGGCTTAACATATCATACACATGACTTTTTTCAATCAAAAGCTCCATTTTTCCGGATTCTATTTTAGAAAAATCCAGTATATCATTGATGATGCTAAGGAGGTTTTCCCCTGATTCATTGATGTAATTCAGATATTGCGTCTGTGTTTCATTCAGTGGTGTCCGGAGGAGGAGGTCTGAAAAACCAATAACTCCGTTCAAGGGAGTACGGATCTCATGACTCATATTGGCCAGAAATTCGGATTTTGCCCTGCTGGCTATATCTGCAGTTTCCTTGGCATTTTTCAGTTCCTCGTTTATTTTTACGGCATTTGTAATATTCTGTATGGAAATAATTATACCTCCAACCTCATCTTTTGTAAGATACCAGGGTCCGACTTTAAGATCGTAATGTTGAATTTCTTCTTTTCCTTCCACCTTTAGTGCAAAATCCCCATCGATGTACGTTTCTCCCAAAAGTGCATTCCTGTAAATCTTTTTTCTTTCTTCGGGAATATTGGGCGATATTGTAAACAGGTTATTGCCGATAAGGTCGACATTATTCATACTAAATTCATCTCGCCATCTGCTGCTGACGGCAACGTAGTTAAGGGCTTTGTCAAGCATCGCCAAAGGAATAGGAACATCTGTAGCACATGACTGCATCATAGCTTCCTTCTGAGCAACTTCCAGAAACATTTTTTTGAAGGCATCAATGTTCTGGATAATTCCAAAAACCCTGTGGCAAACTTCATTTTCAAATTCGGGAATTCCTTTTACTCTTACCCAGATGGTGACACCGTCATTACGCAGAAGTTGTAGCTCCTCATCAAAAGAAATTCCTTGTTGTACTGCTCTGTTGAATAGAAATTCTATTCTCTCTCTGTTTTTTCCTTCGTAAAATCCAAGGGCATTTTCAAAAGTTGGTTGGAAATTAATGTTAGTTTTATGAATTTCTCGTACACTTTGAGACCAGGTGAGCTTTCCGCTCTTCATATTGACTTCCCAGCCCCCCACTTGGGCAACCGCGCTTGTTTCCTCGAGCATTTCCTTCGTATAAAACAGATCTTTTTCCAACTTATCGCGGCGCATAATATCCGATTTTAGTTGAATATAGACGAAAATGGTGACGCCAATGGCCGCAACCGCTGAAAAGATAATGAATAAAACGGTCCGTTTGGTGGAGTTATTCAAATCTTCATTTTTTAGGGCAAGCTGAACTTCCTCGTGTTTCACAAACTCCTGAACGAGCATTCGGCATTTATCCATGGCCATCTTGTTTTGAACAAGTTCTTCTGGAGTCATTAATATTCCCTTTGTACGATTATCAACCAACAAGACATATTCTTTCATCAACATGTCTGAGGTATGCAGCAGTTCATGAAGGATATTAATCTGGAGTTTATCGTTAAGATTAAACCTATCTTTGTTAGCAACAAGCAGCGGATATTCATTCCTGCTTTTATTGAAAGGTTCAAGAAAATTTTCACGGCCGGTAAGCTGATATCCCCGATTGCCAGTTTCGGCATTTAACAGCGTGTTTAAAATATCTTTTATTAAACTGATAGACTCTTTCGTTTTTAAGAGGCTTTTCCTGCTCTCCATCTGGTTATGTATGCTAACATAAGATGCTATAGAACCCGCAATCAGTAGTATCAAAGACAGCATTACACCTATCTGGAGATTTCTTATAATTTTTTTTGGCATTGGTCGGTAGTTTACTGTTAAGATACTAAAAAAGTAGAATTGTATCTCTAATCAGTCAGTAATATTTGATGGCTTTCATTCTGTTTCTACGAGATAGCTTATATTGGAGATTTCAACTATTGAGATCATGCGATCCACTTTAGCTAGCCTGACACAACAGCTTTTCTGCAGATAGCGTTTATTATTTTTTGTATTTTGTTATTGCATAACCGTCAAATCTTATTAACTCTAATTCTTCCTTTCCTTTCGGTATGTTGTAATAAAAGTTATAAAATTGAACAACTTTACCGCTAGGGAAACCTTTGGTAAATTTTGAAGTTATTGCCGATTGCTTGATTATTTCTGAATTGTTTTTCACAAGAGTTGCCATTGTTCCGTTTCCATAAATTTTGACGTCGCAACTATCCTTTGGTAGCAATGTAAAAGTATTTGATAGAAGAGCTTCTCTTTCTTTTAACATCCATTCTTTTTTCATCCCCCGTAATTGTGCCACCTCAAATTCTGCGTTCTGGATAATTTCCAAAACGTTGTTGCTATTTTTATCATTTAAATCTTTCGTCAGGTTGCTAAGAGCACTATACAGGTTGTCAAGTAGTTCTGTTGAGTTCTTTAATTGAACTGATTTATTTAAGGAAGATAGTTCGACAGGGATTTTAGCATTAAACTTTAGCGTTTTCAAGAAGTAACCACTTTTAATGTTTTCTTGAGTTATATCATCATCAGATAATTCATAATTTACTAAAATGTTTTCTTCGGGAAAATCATATTCATTGGAAATGATTGATATTCCTTTGGCTGACCTGACTAATAGAATTTTTAAAATCGGATTTCCTTGCTTTTTATAATTGGATAAGTCAATTAGTATTTTTAACTCTTGTTCACCATTTTTGTTGATCGCAATGTCAATAAAGTTTGGAATTGTGTTTCCAAAGAATTCAAGCCCTTTGACGACAGGATAATCATTTATTGAGATTTCAGTAGGATAATAAAACGTCGGTTGGATACCATAGTTGCTCTTGTCCGCATTATATTTTAGTTTATCCAAAATTTCTGTCTTACTTTCTTGTCCTTTGCAAGAGGCTAAAGTCAGTAAAACAATAATTGATAACATATATTTTTTCATAAGTCAATTCTGTTGGAGCGTTTTGGTTTAATATTTCGGCCAACGCTATTAGACAGCTTTCCGATATACTAGCCGTATAGCTTAAGAAGTATTGGTAATTGTCAAATGTAAAAATATCAATTTTTGCAGTGTAAACCGTTTACAATTCGCTGAGTATCGTTTAAAATTCGTTAAAAAGGATGTTATTCAATTTCATATGTTGTTGTAAAATAAAGGAGTTTTAATTTATAACCCCTTGATGTGATCTTTTAAAATTGTCTTTATTCTTGTTTAGTTGTTTTGCAATGAAGATTTAATTGTTCCATTCTTAATAAACGACAACAGGATATTTGGAAATAATATTTTTTAACGTCTGAACAATTGGTTTGATAAAGACCTGATCAAAATTGAGTTCATTTTTCATTTCTTATTCGAAGCCTTCGCCGTTGGGTTATAATCAAGACAGATTTTTATCCAATATTCAAAATCATCAAATTTTTGAAAACCAACAGGCTCTACATGGCAATCGCCTTTTAGTTGCTTTCCTTTCATAATCATCGGCAAGAAGCCTTTTTTTTCCGAGACCTCATCTTCCAGTTCTGCGTTATAGCGACACATCAGATTGTCATGGCTGATATTGATACACATTTTCCCATTCACAAGAAAAGATAAGCCACTAAACATTTTCTTTTCTGCAACTTCAATATTTTCTTCCATTGCAAGTCTTTCACGGACGCGGTCGGCAAGTTCATTGTTATAAGCCATCACTTCAGTTTGTCTGTTATCTAAAATTACTTAAAAACCACGATTGTCCTCATTATAATTTAAAGAACTATACTAAGATAAGTTTGTCGACGGGGATTGTTGCTCCGATAGATTTTCCAGGTGGCCGTCTAGAAACACTTAACCATAGGATTATACATGAGACAAATTGACCAAAGAAATATTCTATGCTAAATTGGGATATCAAATGATTTCGATTCCATTATTTAATAAACAGCCGGAAGAACTCAAGGCAAAATTCGATAAATGATACAGCAAAATAGCAGGATGTATAATCCATTTACCATTGTAAATTCATGATCTGTGGGGAAACATAACAGTTGTTATTTAGCCTTCTTCTAGCATATTCTATTATCGCCTAACATATTTTAATTTACAGGGCTTCATTCTTTTGGATCAGCTCTGCAATATAACGATTATAGGTGTCTCCCATGGGGAGATCCATGTCTACGGCCAATTGTCTGCGAACCACTTCAACTTTTTCATTCGACAAAGGATTAATACCTGTTGATTTCACTTTTTTCCAGTATATTCCGATCCCTCTTTTTTGCCAGTTGGGCAGCTCATTGAAATTTATACCATAGCTGTGCAGCAGTTCGTTTTTCATTGCAACACTGAGACCTTCAATTCTTTTAGTAGCTTCATTTTTATTAAGACCGTTTTGTCGTAGATTCCAGTAACAATGCGCATTTAATGCATTCCGGTGAGCATCTTCATTCCGCCATCTGAAGTAATCCTCGACAAGCGATGCGTTGGGCAGTTCAGAAATTCGACAATCGAAAGCCGCAACATCGCCTAGCATAGATGAAAATTTTGCACTCGCTTCACCTGCCAAGATAGACATCAATTTTCTGGTTTTTCGCCCGAAAGTATTCTCCTGCAAGTGGAATAGTAAAGAGATTTCATCACTTTCCGTAAATCCATATATTATATTAAACCCGCAGCATATGAGGTGTTTGACGGTTTCAATCATCATATCTCTAAATTTCTCGTCGAATGGTGCTTGGAAAGCATGTGTCTCCTTTGTCAGTTTCGTGAAATTCCTGCCATCAATCCGTGCGACCATATACATTCCAGGCAAGACTTGCCTGTCCTGATAAGTTTCATAAATACGTAATTTCTTATCTAGATCATCAAACTTCATTTTCCCAATCTTTAACTGTGAATCCTCTTGTATCTAATGATACGTAATATAATTTTTCAAAACCTTCGTCGAGCGAGGGGATTTGTAATTTCTTATGGGTTCCCCTGATGCCAATATCAGGAATCCTTTCTTTATTTATCCTAGCACTGTTTCTTTCTAGCGAAGACCGCAGACTCGAGCTGAAATAGTATCCTATGATCTTGTATTTATACGTTTTGGCTAGATCAATATACTTTGCTCGTTCTGCTTTTGTTGGATTTGTATTGTCTACGACAAAGGCTTGCTGGGTTTCTAAGCAAGTTTTTATAAACCGCTCTTCCTTATTACGCGTATTCAGTAGATCCATCGAAATTCTCACATGGCTATTAAAATGGTTTTCTTTATAGAAAGAACTCTTTCCGCTGGCCTGTATTCCACAATAAATGATCATTTCCATCTCATAAAAAATAAATTTTCCCGTAGCGAAGCCTAAAATTATAGCCCATTTTAAGGGTTACTTTTTTCTTTCCCAAGGAATGTTGCTGACGAAATGCTGAATTTACTAAAGACGTTTTAAATAGACAAAATATATAACTCAGTAGCTATAATTTACATAGCTATTGAGTATCTTGACGGAATATGATTAATATTGCTATAAGGAAAGTCTTGAATGATTATGTTGCTTTTATAGATGGCTTCAAACATCAGTTCTCTCCAGAAATGGAAGAATTTGAACAAAGGAGCCGATAAGCATTTGTTCGGTATTTAATTTTCAAAGAATAGATTCAAAGGGGCTTTCAAAATAGCTGCGGAAACCGATATTGGAAAAGTTATTTCAGCTAAGGGAATATAGTAAACTAAATGTAATTATTTAAAAAAATACCATGAATTTAACACTATGCCTTCAATCTGAATTGGACAAAATAAATTCAAGCGTAAAGTTTATTAACTCATCTAATGGTGTAAAAATAAATACGGAATTTTATGCGTTTGCAAAAAATAAAGATAGATCTGTGTATGTTTCAACTTTTTTGACTTCAAATGAATATTTCCTCCAAATTGAAGATAAAGAATTAATAGCGGCAACTCTAATAACATATAAATTAAACGAAATTGCCCAAATTATCGATTCTTGGCTAGAAGGAATTAACTCCATCTTATCAATTCAAGATAAAGTCGAAATAGATTCATTTTATTATGATTTATTAGTACTAACTGAAACACAAATACTGGAAAAGAGATGGTGTAATCTAATAGAGAGAATTGAAAACAAGGAAATCGAATTTAGTGTTGAGTTAATCAAAGCAATTAAAACGCATTTCTGGAAACTATATCCTTTCTTTAGTCACGATTTTTTATGGTTCAGTAATATTATTGGTATCAAAAATGATAATTTCTCTACACCAATAATTTCCTCCATCAATGGTGATTTTGCGATAAGAAATGGAATATATGGTAAAAATATCTTATTTTCTAGTTCAGTAGTGAATGAAATTATTGAGAAATTAGGTGAGCTTGTAAAGTTTGATAATGAAATTTCTAAAAATCCACTAAAATAACTGCCGAAAGGCAGCATTCTTTCTATAATTCCTGTAAATTGATTTCTGATCTCGCTAAACCGGAGCCTTCCGTATTCAAGCTTGCACAGGATCACTAATTTCCATCTTCTTCCAATCTGACAGATTGCATAGGTAAGATTACATTCTGTTATGTACTACTCATTAACGCTATTTGTAGAATTTTCCTTTCTTTTCCCTTTACTTACAAATTTGTTAGTAACATACATTCAGCTGTGTACTGTGGTAAATTTATGACTTCTATATAATTTTGATAGCATATGAAAAAGATTCTCGGAATACGCGTGATACCGGGAGTGATTTTCTATAGAAACATAAATCATAATAAAGAAATGAATACAATTAAATTGACTCCTGAAATAAATAAAATAATTGAAAACCTGAACAAGCTTCATGTGTTTGACGGTATAAATCCATTAGATATAAGCCGCAAAGGATATGAGACAATGGCCATTCAGCTCGGCGGGAAGAAAGAAGCGGTGAAAATGATAGAAGAATTTAATATTCGTAATGAGAATCACGAAATTCCTGTGAGAATATACCGACCCAATGGAATTATGAACGAGAAATCACCGGCTATCATTTATCTTCATGGCGGTTGGTTTATTTCAGGAAGTTTTGAGACGCACGATACTATTGTTCGTCAATTGGCCAATGTTACAAGCTCTGTTATTGTTTTTGTTGATTATCGACTGGCTCCAGAGCATCCTTTTCCAGCCGGTTTCGATGATGCTCAGTCGGCCACTGAATGGATCCTCAATAATTCGGATGCTTTAAACATTGATAAAAATAAGGTCGGAATTATTGGCGACAGTGCTGGTGCAGCCTTAGCCATAGGAGTTTCGACACGGCTTGGTCAGCAATTGAGATTTCAGGTGTTAATTTATCCGGCGTCTGATAATCAATTAAATACACAATCATGGAAAGACTATGAAGATGGTCCGATTATTAATAAAGATGAAGGAATAAAAGCCTGGAATTGGTATCTAAACGATTCAAAGGATCAACAGAACCCAATGGCAATTCCTTTATTGATTAAAGACTTTAAAAATACACCTCCAACGTTCATATTATTAGCTGAACATGATCCTTTGCGGGACGAGGGAAAACAACTGGCACAGAATATGAGAGTTTCTGAAATTCGGGTCAAAATTACTCATTACAAAGAGATGGTTCATGGCTTTATGCATATGGGAGCTGTTTTAAAAGAAACAAGAGAGGCTGTTCTGGAGATTGCAGCATTTGCAAGAGAGAATTTAAAGTAAAACATCAGCTAATTGGATACGAAGAAATATGCATATATATTGGGTTGTGTAGGATTTTGGTTTTTTAGCTGTTATGCTGAGATAGGAGTTTTTATCTTTTCTCAGGTTACTCCGTTCGATTGTTGCTATCTATGGCCATTAAACCACCTCCAACCGGTATCGCTTGCCAAAGAAAAGTCTATATCGGCATCCTTTCGGATGCTTTGACCTAGAAGGCTATTAAATGCTAATATGTAAAAGAACACAATGATTTGTTTCATGCTATGGCTTACACTCTGAATTTACAAAATCCGGTTGAAGAGCACAAGATGTTACGATTTAGGAAGTAAATTTATATATCAATAGAAAGGCTATTATTAAACCCATTATATGGTTCATCAATATGGATTTTCATCTTTGTCTTTTTGTGTCACTTTTTAATTTCAAGTCACCATCACTAAATAATAGGGGATATGTATAGCCACATTTTACAGCATATCCATTTTGATATCCCGGTTTCCATGGACTAGATTTTCTAATCAATTTAATTAAAGCTTCACCAGTATGATAACCAATGTCCTTGGCTATCTGAAAATTACTGAGCCTTCCATCTTTCTCAATCGTAAAATTGATAATCAGTTTGCCGTTTACTTTTGCTTTCTTAGCTGCGGTTGGTATCTTATAATTTTTAATAATCCAATCTTTAAATCCGTTCGTATCATATGGCGGCTCGGGAAATACTTCATTCATGTGAGGAGGAATATCCGCAATAGAGTCATCCGAAACAAGGGACTGACCGACAGCCTGTGATAACATACTTATCGATACAATACACATAAATAATAGCTTACGAACCCAGGAAATTCCCATTGTATTTCTATATAACTAAGTAGCTAATTTACATAACTAATTTGTGTCTTGATGCAACAGTTCCTTATGAAAAAATCAATAAATGCTATTTTTTTGATGATACTAATTATTAGTCTGTTTTGTATTTCATGCATGATTTTCGGACAGAAATATTTTGATTTAGACCTTTCAGGCCGATATGAGTCCTATACAGGAAAATATATTATGCGATAAAATGAGGTATACTTAAGTTTTATAATAAGTTCTTAGGCCATTGTCAATTTAAAGGGACATAAAAGACCAAGTGAATTGCAGCGTAAAATACCAGATGCCTCCAGACGTGTTTTAAATATCCAGCTGAAAGAACTGGAAGACCATGGACTTATCAGCAAGAAAATTTATCCTGTTGTACCACCAAAAGTAGAATATTCACTCACAGATTTTGGAATGACGCTGATTCCAGTAATTTCCGCACTTGGATATTGGGGAGACCAGAATGAAGACAGACTGAGAAGAGTAATTTTAAAAAGAATTTCAGAATGATAAAAAGGGTGAGGATAGTCGCCTTTTTCAGAATAGGTGGGTATGCAAAATTTACCACTGTTCAGCGAATCGTAATTTTCTGCTCACGGATTTTAAATAGAGGGCCATGGGTATTGTCGAATACCTTATTTTTATTTTGGAATAATAGAGAGCTGCAACGGAATAAACTATAAAAGTTATTGCTATGCTTAGTGCTTACATCTGAACAAAGGGTTATGAAATCAATTGGCAAATTTCTTCAATGGTCTGTGGCTGCTGCCTTCATCTTTGTCATCGTTTTCTGGGGCAACAGTTACCGTTATTTTGTTTATGCGCTGGTATGCTCTTCTCTGCTTTATTTCCCTTTGCAAAAAATAATCCTTAGCAAATTAGGTAAAGGAGATGGTCGGGATGAAGTCCGCTATAATGTGAATGGAAAGCGCATAACAATGCAAAGTGGCAAGCGCATAGCGTTTGCTGTTCTGTTGGCAGCACTGTCTGTTTTAATAATTTCCGTTTTTTCTGTAAGTCCATCTTTGGAGCGTAAAGAGTTTGCGCTGACGCATCCGAGCTGGATTGCAACAGCGCCCGCTATCATAAACTTCGAATCTAAAATACATAGAGGAAAGACAAAATACGCGTATTTAAATATCGAATACCGATATACTGCCAATGGACAGCTGTATTTGCGGAAATTAGATAAGGCGGAAAAACAGTATGCATTTTTACCTATTGTGAGCCAGCGACGTTTTGAGCAGATGCGAACCGAACTGCTGGATAGAGCAAATGGAATAATAGCTAATAAGGAATACATATTGTTTTACAATCCACAAAATACTGAACAGCAAAAGTTTTGCCTTGCAGACGATTCTTTTTATCTGCAGAGATCTTGGCTGTACGATATATTGTTTGTCTATTTATTACTATTCTTATTCATTGTAATCATCGCGTTTTTGTTTAGAAAAGACTATAATAATAGGATGAAAAAATCTAATTCGACCATTCATTATTACCGTCGTACAGATTATTATGAAAACAGATAAGGTTTGCGTACTACAGGGTTAATTTAGAATGTCTAAACTGGTTTCTGCTTGGAGATTTCTACTAAAAAAAGCTGCTGTTTGTAAAAATTGTCTTATATTTCCTTTCAATTTTTACCGTCGGCCACTTTGATTATGGAAATAAGATCCCTGGAAAATATAGATCCTGAAATTTTGTTTTATGCATTTCAGAGAGCTTTTGCCGAATATGAAATGCAATTGGATAAAAGTGAGCTCTTGGCCATGCTCAAGAGGCGCGGTTTTAGGCGTGATCTTTCCTTTGGGGCTTTTGATGGTGATGATATCGTATCTTTCACCTTTAACGGGATCGGTGATTTCGATGAGGTTTTAACGGCTTATGATACCGGGACAGGTACTCTTAAAAATTATCAGGGACAAGGACTTGCCACATCGGTATTTAATTATTCGATTCCCTATCTGAAGAAGGCTGGAGTCCATAATTATCTACTGGAAGTACTGCAGCATAATAAAAGTGCCGTATCGGTTTATAAAAAGATCGGCTTTACTGTGGTCCGAGAGTTCTTTTATTTTAGGCAAAAGATTGAGGCAATTACTTTATTGGCCAAAAGTTCAAACTTTAATATAAAACCAATAGATATTTTTGAATATACTGAAATTGAAACTTTTTGGGATTTTAAACCATCTTGGCAAAATAGCATTGAATCAATTCGTAGGTCTTTCGACAATTTTATTTGCACAGGCGTTTTTTCAGAGGATAAGCTGATTGGATATTGCGTATTTGAGCCAGGATCAGGGGATATTACCCAACTGGCGGTAAATAAAGAACACAGAAGAAAAGGTGCTGGTACCCTATTGCTTCAGCATATAATAGAGACTAGGCAAACTGACGCTATAAAAATTATCAATACAGACATTAACTGTGAATCTATGACAGCTTTTTTGAAATCCGTGAATATTGAACCAGTTGGAAAGCAATATGAAATGATCAAAAGGCTATGACAGATTTCCGATTCCTTTTTCTTTTCTCACGATCCCATTTTCTTTTTTGTTTTAAAAAAAGGAAATTAATAGGGATGCAAAACTACTTGTTGATTTAAATATCAGGTAACGATGCAGATGATTTTTTTATTGTCTTTTCTAAAAAAATTAACGTTGATGAGTGTGGATTTGAAATAGGAGACTATTTACCAAGGCTAATTATTTCATTTTCAATATCATGGTAAAGCAGGATTTTCCATTGTTCTTCTTGTGCTCTTTGCTTCCAAATGATCCGTTCTTCCATTGCTTTTTTGCCATCATAATCAGTTTTGAATGCTATTTGATAGTTTAGATATCCCATTTGAGGAAGATTGTCTGCACCATAAAAAGCGGTTTCTCCATCTTCCTTAATCCAGAAAACCTGATGATAAGGGGTATGTCCGCCGGTAACTTCGAAATCAATTTCGGAAGTAATACTTCCTTTATCAGAATCCATCCAGACAATATTGGCATTCTCAACAATGAACTTCAAAACATCCAAATCAAAAGAAGGACTCCCTTCTTTTGAAAGCGCAAAATCATATTCACGCTTTTGCAGATAGACTTCGGCATTTGGAAAATTAAGCGTCCAATCATTTTTCTCTCTATTCACAAGTCCGTCAATGTGATCTTTGTGCAAATGAGAAAGCATAGCTAGCTTGACATCTTTTGGTTGGAAACCTGCTTTTATCATTTTGTTATGAATTTTCGGAATACCGTTTTCCACCCAGCCTAATCCTGCATCTAGTAGTATTAGATTGCCAGCTGTTTCAATAAGAAAAGGCTGCACCGCTATTTTTAAATTTTTATCGTTTTCAGTATCTTCCAGATAGGTGAAATTTTTATTCTTATCTACGCTGAAATCACCGTCTTTTAAAGGATATATTTTCATCTGTAATTATTTAATCTCACTTATACTATTGATTGAGAAAGCGGATTAAACAAAATTAAACATCCCTAAGGCAAAATCCTCATTCTATTGAATTAATTACGGTTTCCGTATAGATATCGACGAAATTTCAGGATGGAATACCCAATTCTTGATGCCACTGATATAATCCTCCGGGGTCGAAGACATTCCCTTTTAAAAAACGTTGCAAAAATGCTGTGAGGGAGCAAGTTAATGCAATTATAGGGTGTGTTGCATTAAATATTTCATATCGGCAATCTCCTAAATACCTTAATCCCCATATATCTGAATAAATCATATATTCTGAAAAATAAAACCAATTATCACCATAATTGTTTGCGTACTCCATTATTCCAGCAAGTGGTATAATATTGAAAATATCTTCATTACAACCGAAACCATTGCATAGGAGATAGAATCTTCTAAACTCATCCGACAAAGGGAATCCAATTTTTTGCTCAAACGTATCAATCTCCGAGAGCATGGCTCCAGGATAGATGTCAATTCCATCTTTCTCGTGTTTTTGTTTTATAGCCGTAATTAATTGTCTCATTGCACTACTACTTATAATTGAACATTTATTTATCAATAATCAACTGTCTCTTTCCCAATTTTGATTAGAAAATTTTTCAACGTTTACCCTTATATATGCTTGGAAAAATTCCAAATTTGAAAATAAAAGCACTGCGATTGAATGTAAATATAGCCAGGAATACCCGGCTGATTTTCTAGGCTATCGCTGCATAACTGTCTATTCCATTTTGTTTGAGCTGCTACCATTTATAAGGGACCTCAATTGTGAATAGACCAAAATCCATAGTCTTTGTACGTGATTGATTTATACACGCCAATAAAGGGGGTACTGCGTTACAGACTTGGATGATGTTTAAAAATTTCATGCTATGGCTTATTAGTTACTGAATTTACAAAACAGTCCTTAAATAGGCAAAATATGTAACTCGTTGGCGCTAATTACATACTCATTTTGTATCTTGATGCAACATGGTTCTTCTTAGCTATAAGAAAAGAGATAGGGGGGAAAAAGACTACCTAACTGGAATGGGCCTTGGCTTCCAAAAAAATAATTATTTAATATGGCGAAAGGAGATAAATTATATTTTAAAGCTCTCAAAGAAGCGAGCAAAAATACTGAGATAGGAGATTCAAATGCACTTGAGTTATTACAGAAAGCGATCGACAAGAATAACAGTAAAGCGCAATATGCTTTAGCGACATGGTACCTATATGGAAAAACCGTCAAAAAAGATTATAAAGTAGCCGTAGAGCTGTTGTTAGACTCTTCCGTTCAGAACAATGAACTGGCCTGTTTCGATTTAGCCGTTTGTTATGAGAACGGTTTTGGCGTAAAAAAGAATACAAAAAAAGCTTTCTTATTTTATTCGAAAGCTATTTTACTTGGTGAGAAACAATCTATTTACGAGGTTGGTCGGTGCTATTATTATGGCATTGGGGTTAATAAAAATCTGGAGCTTGCTAGCGTATATTTTGATATAGCTAGGTTGTATGGAATAGAAACGTAACTAGGTTTAAATTAATAGCCGAAGGAAATTGTAGACTGGTATTGTCTAGTATTTTTTAATTGTAAAAACCACTACTTGATCGAGACTGTAACGTAAACTGTGTCAGAGGAATAATTCAATAAGATTATTTATATTCAATTATTCAAACGACACGGTCATGAAAGAAAAAGACCCATTCGACTTTGAACGCTTCAAGACAGAAGCCATGCAAGGTCTTTACGAAGGTAAAAGTTTGTCTCCCAACGATGGCGTCCTAGCGCCGTTAATGAAGCATCTGTTGGAATCAATGATGGATGGAGAACTGGAAAACCATTTGAACGAAGAGAAAGCGTCGGGCAATAGTAACCGGCGAAATGGTAAGACAAAAAAGACTGTCCGAGGCCTTAATACTGGGACATTTGAACTGGAAACAGGTCGTGATAGATCCGGCACGTTTGAGCCGAAAGTAGTACCTAAAAGACAATTAATCATTACTGAACAGCTTGAGGGACACGTATTGAGCATGTATGCCAAAGGAATGAGCACACGGGCGATAAGTGAGTTTATCCGCGAAATGTATGCAATGGAGATCTCTGCCACAGAAATATCACGTATTACCGAAAGTGTACTTCCAGCGGTAAATGAGTGGCGTAGCAGGCCTCTTGAAGCTGTTTATCCCTTTGTTTTCCTGGATTGCATGCACATTAAAGTTCGCCAGAATGGAACTGTTGAATCAAGAGCTATTTATAACATACTGGGAGTTGGCATGGATGGTAGAAAAGATCTGATCGGTCTTTATAGCTCAGAAAATGAGGGAGCTAAGTTCTGGCTTTCAGTTCTTACGGATCTAAAGCAACGTGGTGTTGAAGACATCCTTATAGCTTGTATTGATGGTCTAAAAGGGTTTCCCGAGGCCATAGAAGCTATTTTTCCAAAAACAAAGATCCAACTGTGTATTGTTCATCAGATCAGAACAAGCATGCGCTATGTAACCGAAAAAGATAAGAAGGTAGTAATGGAGGATCTAAAGCCAATCTATAAGGCCGTGAACGAAGAAATGGGATATGAAAACCTACTGTCTTTCGAAGAAAAATGGGGTAAGAAATACCCTCTTGCCGCCAAATCCTGGATCGATAATTGGACTAATCTTTCCACTTTCTTTGAGTACGAAGAACAGGTTCGCAAGATTATATACACCACAAATCCGATTGAGGGAATACACCGTCAGATACGAAAGATTACTAAGTCCAAGGGAGCGTTTAGCTCTGAACAGGCTTTATTGAAGCTGATGTATCTGATTATTAAGGACATTTCTAAAAAATGGACGATGCCAATACATAACTGGGGCTTGACTATATCCCAACTATATATTAGATTTGGGGATAGACTCAAACTCGAAAGAGGTTTTTAAGTTTTTAATCCAATGACACAGTTGGTGTTACACTCCCACTTGATCTGACTTTGGCTACGCCTAAAAATTGTCAGATATCATTATCGTCCAAATAATTTTGATAAAAATCCTTTTTTAATTGGCTTCTCAATTCCCCAAATTAATTCCGTTTCGTGTCGTTTTGCTTTGTCAATGTTCGGCCCGAATTTGCCCCACGCAAATCCGCTCTGAATTTGTTTGTTTCTTAAGTCTGCAATTACAAAATTGTCAGGAAGTGATAGTGCAAAGTTTTTCAAAGTTGTGTCTTTAGATTGTCTTGCATTTTCAAGTTCAATAAATCCATCTCCTTTGCTCCAAATATCCATAACCACTTTTTCGTGAATAATATCAAGGTTTGACTTATTCCCATTTTTTCCAAAATCGTCGATGTGTTCTATAAACTGAGTTAAGTTGTCCGAGTGTTTTACGATTACAGCTGGGGCGTGGCACACATAAAACACGCTTCCCCAACTTCCACTGTTGTCAACATCTAAAATCCAAAAATTTCCGAATCCGTCTCCCGCAAGTTGAACTGAATTAGGAAAAAACTCTTCAAATCCAAATTGATCTACTCCGTCAAATGTGACTTCTTCAAGTCCGAAAAATTCAAAACCGTTTGCAAATTTTAGTAATTCTCTTATCTTTGGCGGAATTTGTCCTGTCGGCAGTCGTTTGGCTAATTCGTCAATCTGTTGGTTGGTCAAACTTTCTTTTAGTTCTACTTTATATTCGTCTCCATCTTCTGAAATATATTTTTCGATCAAAATGGATGTTAGCTTTTCTGTCGGTGTCATAAATTCAATTCTGTTGTCTTGGTGTGTTTTGTTATGCTTGCAGCTAACTTTTTGCTAATACCTTGTTGGTGATAGTTTTTTATTTAATCCACTTTTCTATTATTTCAATGAATGGGTTTTGCTGGTCAACAAATGGATAATGCGAGCAATTGTCAATTGTCTTGAAATTCTGTTTCCCAACTATTTTCTTCATATCACTTAATTGCTTTTCTGAAAAGATTTTGTCTTGCAAACCATAAATTGCAAATAATTTTACATTCTCTTTTTTTAGTTTTTTTAAAATAGGTTTGGTGTCAATATTATTTTTGCTTTCATTTTTATAGAACAAAATAGGAGCGTCGTCATTTCGGATATTGCTTTTTCCATATTCACTATTTTCATAATTTTCCCGCAATTGGTTTGCTTCATTTGTCGGAAATGGCATTTTGAAATAGTTGTTCATACTTGCAATTTCATAACATTGCTTTCTGTATTCAGCCGAATTTTTAGCTAATCTTTCAATTTCAGAAATTTTGGAAAGTATTACAGTGTCATTCTTTTTTTTGTAGATTTTTCGTGTCGTTTCCAAAATATGGTTATACGTTTCTTGTTGGGAAAAAAGCGCACCTGCAAGAATTAATGAACTTACTTTTTCAGTATTTTGTTCTGTAAAAAGTGTTCCAACCAAACCACCAAAACTATGAGCAATGATATTTGCTCTTTTGATGTTATATTTTTCGTAAATGCTATTTAAATCACTAATTGCTTCTTGAAAAGTAAATGTTGCAGTTGTGTCGATTGAACGACCTTCACCACGTTTGTCATAAACGATAACATACAAACCTTTTCCGGCTAAATTTTCTGCAGTTGTTCCCTCGAAGAGTGTCGAGTTTCCTCTTGGTCCGCCGTGAATGAAAATTATTGTCGGATTTTCACTCTTTCCGTATGTTTTTGAGTAAATCTTTTCCGTTTGAGCTTTTCCAATTATTGATGTTAGGGTACAAAAAAGTATTAAAAATATTTTTATCATTTTAGGGTGCTATGTTCAGTTATGAATTCAGATAAAATTATCGCCAATGGCGCGGCGACTTGTCGAAATAGCGTAGCCGTATCGAAGATACGAAAGTGAGCTGTTTTGCCAAGTCGTTTGTTGTAAGTTTATCTTCGTCAGTCAATCAGCACCGGAATAGATCCACATCGGCTCTGTTTGACCTGCTCGTTCAAAGCCGTTCTTTTTATAGAAGTCGATAGCCTTTCAGTCTGCAGTAGGTATCTGCATATTAAAGCCATTATAAATGATCAATTCATTTAAATTTTGTACCAGTATCCGATTATTTGACGGAAAATAATACCGAATTATTTTGAAAATGAATTGGTAAATTAACCTTTCTATTCTATTTTTGCCCTATGTGATCCTTCCCTCTGAACAAGTCAACAAAAGTACTTTTTGAAACTGATTTCCATCAAGGACTATCAGCTAGAGGTTATAAGTGAAGATCACAATTTTAATCAGCAATCAATTTAAACTGAAAATCACATTAAATTACTACAAAGATACATGAATCAGGTTTTTAAACTCAGCATATTTGTATTAACAATACTATTTTTCCATAATTATTCTTCTGCCCAAGAAAGAGAAAATTACGTGGAAAAAATAGACAATTTATTGGAAAGCCGAAATCCCCGAGATTTTAATGGGGTCGTTTATATTCTGCAGAACGGACAATTAAAATATGCAAAAGCCTATGGATTTGCCGATTTTGACAAGAGAACGCCCCTAAAAATTAACGACCGGTTTTCAACAATGTCCATTGCCAAACAATTTACTGCAGCTCTTATTTTACAGCAGGTAGAACAGGGAACGATTGATCTGCAAGTACCTATTCGCACATATTTACCGGATTTTAAATATGCCTGGGCAGATACCGTTACTGTTCATCAGTTGTTAAACAATACTTCAGGATTGAACAGTGACACTATGGACGAACCGCTGAAGTTTCAACCCGGCTCTGCTTTTAATTATTCAAACATAGGATATTATGTGGCAGGACTGGTCCTAGAAAAGCAGAGCGGTGAAAAATTTGAAAAACTTGTTGCCGAATTGTTCCGAAAGTGCAAAATGAAGGATAGTTATTACCCCAACGAAACCAGTAACAAATTTTTAGTGAAAGGGCACAATATCAAAAACGACAAGAGTTTTGTCCTTAGGCAAAAATCAGAATTTGATGTTACCCATTATTTTGGAAGTCATTTAATCGTAACTGCCCCTGACTTAGCCCGTTGGAACGAATGCTTGCACAAGGGAAAAGTTTTGAAGCCCGAAACCTATAAAATAATGACTGATTATGTAATCACTAGCGCACATCCAGTTTTTGGTGAGAAACCGATTGGTTATGCTTATGGTTTACGAATAAACGACAAGGCCGATATTTATGAAATTGGACATACTGGCTTTCATTCGGCGGAAGGTTTTACAGCTGTAAACCTGTATTATCCGAAAACCGAAACGAGTATTGTCATTATGGAGAATGTAGGCAATGAAAATTTTGACATCGCTTATTTTTACGAATTGACAATCAGGGATATTGTCAAACAAAATATGCTTTTAAGGTAAGTCTGTTCTAGGAGAAAAATAAGTTTGCAAATTTGCTGTATGCCCTCATTAATCGCAAATGTGCAAAGCGGGCGTCTATTATCGATAGTATCTTCAAGTGTAAATAGACCAAGATCCATTGTCTTTATGCGATATGGGTTCTTGCACCCAACTATTAAGGGGGATATTATTCCCCCTTTAATCTATATTCCCGTAAATTTAACAAAGAATACAGCGCGCATTTTAGCGATTAAGTAGAAATAACAAGTTTTCAGCTTTAACAATTAGGCGTAGCTGTTATGAAGAAATGTTACTGTGTTAAAGAAAACTGCTGTAGAGTGTTATATTTAACGTTTTACCCTTAGCTACCTGGTAAGAACCAAACCCCCAACCATAATTACCATATGTCTTGTGGTGAGCAATAAAATCAAAAATTTGGTTAGCTGGTACTTTTAGGCTTACGTATCCATTTTTATCCGTCAGCCCTTTCAGCGTCGAACTTTTTACTACATCCGCGATATTATCAGAGGTGACATGGATCTTATTGACAGGAAATGCGACGACTCCCTGATCTTGAATAGGGGTGCGGGTCTCGTACGATAGTAACCGAATTATCAGGGTGCCCGAAAAATCAGTTACCTTTGTTGTCTTTTTACGTTCTATACCCGCTGTAATCTGTACATATTCATCGACGCTGTAATCGTTGTTATTTAATTTTATAGAATCTGTCTTTAGTTGATAATTATTAGGTAACAAATCCGTGAAATTGACTTCGCCAACACTGCTCGTAATAGCTGAATCTATCGGTGAATTAGGATCTTGCTTGCTCCCAGGGTTATAAATGTAAACTTTGAGACCAGACAATCCCTTACCAGTATCGTCTGTCAATTTGTAGTTTAGTTTTCCCGTAATTTCCCCTTCTGCCAGTTTGACAACGACCTCCTTCTCACAAGAGGCTGTTGCAATCAACAGTGTGAGCACAATAAAAAAATAGCCTTTCATATCATTAAAGTTTTTTATCAGCGAATTATTGATAAAAACCTGCAAAATAGTTCATCGTCATACCTTTTTGAATGGATGTTGTGCCCCAGTTAAGGTTTGACAAGGTTGTTGTATTATAGAGTAAGACGACATAATCTTTGCCAGATGCGATCTTTAATGTAGCAATTCCATTTTCGCCAGTCACACCTTTAAATTCTGCGTTAGCTAAGTTTTTTGAAATATATTGCTCATATTCGTAGTTATTAACAGGAATGATGAGAACACCTATATTTTTTGCGGGTTGATTCGTGTTATAGGAAGTTACTTTAACGACTAATGTTCCTGAAAAGTCTGTCACTTTGGTCTCTTTATTCTTTGTCATACCAGTGGTGACCTGAACATAATCTCTAACAGTATAATTTACATTGTTTACTTTTGCCGAATCAGCGACTATTAGATAACTTTTCGGATTTAGATCACCAAAATCAACTTGGCCGTTTCCGTCAGTACGACGCTCATCGATTAATATACTGTTGCTTGCATAATAGCTGTCCAAGTGATCAAACAAGGATATCTTTACATTAGATAGGCCTTTACCGCTTGCGTCAGTTAATTTGTAAGTAAGTTTTCCACTATTGGAGAGAGACATCTCTACCTCGGTTGTTTTCTTACAAGATACAAATGCTATCGCTATAAGCATTAAATAGGCTAATTTTAATTTCATAAATATTAATTAATTGTTTAAGGCTGCAAATATATCACTTTAGTTATTATGTTGTGCTTTTTAAACGAAATAGTGTAAAATAGTTTTGCCGACAATAGTCGGTAAATTTCCAACTATCTTTAGCCAAAATTTTAATAGATGAAGTATGAGATATCAGAAAAAAGAGCAGCTTTTCTAAGCAAAGCATTTTTTGAATACAGTTTTAAAGAAAATGTGCTTGATAGGGAGCTGCTGGAGGAAATCAACGAACCTATCGAACTTGATTTTATTGCAAAAAATCACAATTACGATGATGGGAATGATCTGCTACTTGCTATTGTAACCCATCCTTACTGTGATATTTCGACTGTTAAGATGATCTTGCATAGAGCTGATGTTGATGGTTATTTAACGGATGCTGAGAGGTCAGGTGATTTCGAACTGATCAAGGCTATTATTACCCATTTAGATAATGGATTCTACAAGCATGAAAAATTCTATTATGATCCCGTTAGTGACCCTGGTGCTTTATCTTTTGATGTAGAAGAGTTAAAAAAATACATTAAGGAGGATGCTGTTCTGTTTAATAAACCCAGGGGAAAAAAACTCGAAACATCATTTGCAGATAATTTTCACCGCAGAGATCTGAAGTTCTATAATGGCACAATAAAAACTGTAAAAACATCTCAAGCTCTAAAGCTGATAACTGACAGATGTAATTTTATTTTTAAGGTACCTGAAGGAGATTTTAGGATAGTAAAGGACAATACGATAAAGAGTTTTATAGATTGTTATACATTTCCTGCGGGTATAAAAGACCGTTTTGGAGCAAGTAAAAAGGAACTTAGAAAGGTCATTATGCAGCCGGATCTTGTCATTGAGAATGATGATATTCTAGTGGTTCTTTTTCTATTTAATAGCCAAGCATTACAGCTGGAAAATGCGGCCACCAATGTTTCAACAATGATGCGCAATGAGTTTTTCTATATCCCGGCTTTTATTGAAATAGTTGCTGTTGAAGAAAACTTTGATAAGATAGCCCTCATCAAACATAGTGATACTTGGTTTGCTGTCAGTAAAGGCATGCAGGTCAAAATAAATGATGTCGAAAATTTAAAATTACTGAAGCTCATCTTAGTGGAAAAAGGCGGCGTTTTATTTTCATTCTCAGTTGTTTCAGATCAGCGGCAAAATCTGGATAACGAAGTGATTAAAAATTTGATCAGCAATTGTTCATTGGAGTAATCGCTATGAATTGAAATATTAGGGAGACTTTAGTGGCATAGCTGGATATTTAATAACGCAAACTCCCATTTCTGGATGGGCTTATCTGAGAATTTTACGCGTGCAAATGCGACCCTTCGATCCTTATTGGCATTAATATTGGCCATTGCCAATTCGACCGGAAACTCACCAACAGGAAAATTTTCACTAAAAGCTGCCGCATCCCTTAAGGTAACGGGATCAGTTGCGATAATCTGGCCTGATGATACCTTTAGATTTCCTAAAGCTATCTTATCAAAAGTTATTTCCGTACCGAATTGCGCTACTTTTGTGGCCTTCGAGAAACTTCCCTCAAATATCTGTGGGAATGTGAGCGATGTATCCTTAATGGTTATTTTCGGTATGGTATCCGTCAGGTCAAATTTGGCTGTTTGTACAATGACATCGTTAGTATTACTTGGAACTTTGTTTCTTGAAATGTATAAAAATAGCACAACGGCCATCAGACATATTGTTATTGTTATTTTGTGCATTGGAAATAATTTTCTTTATTTAGTTCATATCTCTATAGGATGAGCCACCTCCTGAAAAAACTTTCTGAGCATTTCATATATGCTGCAATCAGCGACAACCTGATTGGAGCTATCTATTGCCATTGCTTCACAACTTAAACAGATATTCAGTGCTGATACAATTTCGCCCGAACTATTATAGAATACGATAGCATCCCTGTAAATGGGGGCACACATCCAGTTGGACACGTCAGTTGTTTTCGTAAGTAAAATATTCTTTAGTAGACCGACTACCTCATTATCATACTGAAAAGTATTTATTCTTTGACTCGAAAAATGAAACTGCCCTGTATCATCAATTAAATATTGTGTTACACCTAATAGCTTGTCCAATTCCCTCAGTCGAATTTCTTCGGTTTCGGTCAGATTGTTTCGTTTCTCCTTTCTCACTTTTAAACCATTACGTTCTGGTTTTAGCATTTGGATCACCGCATTGTATTCCTCTCCGCGCTGGAGGGAATAGGTCTCAACCTGGTCAAATGCAAAACTCTGTATATAATGAGAAGATGTGATTGAATTCGTGATACTTTTCATCTTTGAAAGTGAACGGTTATTTCTCTAAATCCTAACGATAAAAGTATAAAAAATAGATTGTAGTAGCTAATAAGAATCTTAATACGTTCTTCAAATAGAACTTTTAAAAAATCGCTAAGAAATTTTCTGTCTTACTTTTGGTGCTATCCAAGATCATAACTCTTTTTCAGTGCCGCATATCGGACACAACAAGTTATCGGTAAAACCCAGGTACCAGGGATCCAGATCCCATTCATTGTCTACAATATTTTCAGTACAATTGGGGCATACTATACGATCGATACCATTTTGTCCGGTATTAAATATAGTACACTCAGTTGTTATTTCCATACCATTTATATCAAGTTGGTGTGGAAGGAAATGAGGCTCTAATACAATGTATTGAGCACCGTCAGAAAATGCATATCCAAGGTTGCCCAGTGTGCATTCCGATAATTCAGCTTTGACGTTATCTTTCGAAACTAACCACTTTAAAATATCATCTACAGCAATTTCAGCAAAAGCGTACCTGGACACGCTAGACACAAGCGAAATAGTATAATCACTCATAGTCTAAAAATAAAGAATAATGGGAATATTGTTCCAACAGTTTCATACAAATTTTTGCGAAATAACTGGATCTGTTCCAGTACTCGAAAAGCGTAGTAGGGATTAAGCAATGGATTTTGATTAATTCAAATTGAATTGGCGTCAGGAATTACTTTTCAGCAGACTTGGTGCAAACCCGAACTGCTTCTTAAAGGCGAATGAAAAATGGGAAAGGTTTTCAAATCCTACCTCATAGCAAACTTCCAGAGGCTTTTTTTTCTGTTCTGTTAGTTGATAATAGGCAAGCTCCAAACGTTTATAAGTTAACCATCGTTGTGGGGTCATGGTAAATGCTTTTTTGAAATCCCGTTTAAATGTTGTGAGGCTTCTGCCAGTGAGGTAACCAAACTTTTCCAGCGGAAGATTGAACATAAAATTCTTCTCCATATAATCGACTAGGTTGATCTTTCCGGGTTCTTCAAAATTAGCAAGTAATTGATCGATCCTTTTATCCAAGGTTCTGAGAATGCTGATGGCTTCGGTAATTTTAATCGCAGCAATATCCTCAGGGATATCTTTCATGTCAAAATAAGGGATAAGCGAAGCTAGGCAGCTTTCCAGGAGAGGATGATTATTGAAACAAAAAATCTTCGATGAATTTTGTGGTTGGGGATCTATGGTCTTACCAGCATAAAAATTTTTTAATTTTTCTAATGATAAATGCATGACTACCGTTTTGTGAGGTTCGCCATCTTTAGGGTAATTAATTATTGTAGCCAATTGGTTTCTGGGAATTAAAAAGATATCCCCTTTTCCAAATAGATAGGTGGCATCAGCCTGTACAATCTTGGTTTCTCCGGAAAGAAACCAGACCAACATATGTTGGTCAAACATAATGTCCGATTTAAAAAATTGGTCTTCGTAGCTGGAAAGCTTTATATCTTCGGTGATGTATCGGGCTTGGTATTCCATGATTTTTGCTTTTTTATGAAAGAAATCAATAAGGTAAAGATAAGAAATAACATAATTTACTTTGTTTAAAAGTTCATTGTTGAAAATAGAGAGGCAGGAGGGCCATTTTGCCTCTCTTTTATGCTTGAAATTAATAAATGGATTTATGGATTGAAACGGATACCTGTCATCTCTTCGGTGAGTTTCCAAAGTCTTTTGGCATTGGTTTCATCCAGTGAATAGGGATGTACCCCTTTTTGGGCGGTAATATCCGATGAGACTACTGCGATGTCTCCATCTTCACAATAAACGCCGCCGATAAGATCAAGCTTAGGGCTTGTTGCGCACCATACCGTTGTGGCAGCTCCTTGTGGGATCGTTTTTAGCGATGCGGCCACTTCGGGTAACATATTACCGTCTGCATCCACAAACCCCATTTTTTGGAATAGCTCCAATGGGGCTTCTCTGCCCAATTCTGTTCCACCGATAGAACCGGGATGAACCGCATAACTTCTGATATGAGCAGATTGTCCTCGTGTGTCCAATTCCATTGAAAAAAGATTGACTGCGGTCTTGGATTGTCCATAGCCCTGTAATGTTTCATATTCTCTGTGCAGGAAATTAGGATCATCAAAATTAAAAGGTGCGAAATAGTGGCCATGAGAGGAAACATTAACCACTCGCGCTCCGTTGGCTTTTTTAAGGGAAAGCCACAATCTGGAGGTGAGCTGGAACAAGGCTAAATAGTTGGTAGCGAGTTGTGATTCTATACCCCGTTCATCTCTACGCAAAGGGACCCACATAATACCTGCATTGTTAATGAGTAAATGTAAAGGTCTTCCTGAAGCGACAAAATTTTCTGCGAAAGTATCAATAGAGGCGGGAGACATTAGATCCATTGCTGCAATTTCAATATTGGATATTCCTTCCAGATTTTTCTTTGCTTTGTCGATATCACGTGCAGCGACAATTACGGTAGCTCCGGCTGCGGCGAGTATTCTTGTGGTTTCCAGTCCAATCCCTGTGTTGCCGCCTGTTACGATAGCTGTTTTCCCGGTAAGATCGATGTTTTGAATCACATCATTAGCTGTTGATTTTGCATTGAAGCCCGAACCTATAGGTTGTTGTTGAGCTCCCTGATAATTATTCTTTTCCATTTTGGATATATTTAATTGTTATTACTGAGACAAAATTAGGGCGGATCAATGTGTTCTGTTTTGTTCAAAAGGCCTAATTAACTTTGTTCAAAAGGGCAGGGGATTTGGATCAGGAAATAAGCAGAAAAAAGGCAGGATCTTCAAAATCCTGCCTTTTATTTCGATGTTTTGGGCAAGTGTTATATTACTCCCAAGCCATGAACCCCTCATAAGCAAAATACATCAGTTTTAATGAGTAGAAAGCCGAGGATCCATAATCGTATATACATCCTTGATTGTAGCAAGCCACATTTCAACGACTTCAGGAGTGGCCCGGTCAGCTTTATCAAAAAAGAGATGCTCTTTGATCTGAAAACCGCAGTAGGTATAGATACCTTTATCAGATGTCAGTACTAATGCTTTATCCATACCGATAGCGGTATATTCTTCGTGGGATTTTCCGTGGGTATTGAGAATTATAGCCTGTTTTCCGGCTAATAATCCTTTTTGTATTCCCTGATCATAACGATAGGCAAACCCGTAGCTGAATACTCTGTCGATATACCCTTTCATAATGGCCGGCATGCCGGTCCACCAAATCGGATAGATAAAGGTGACCACATCTGCCCAGTAAATATACTCCTGTTCTCGTCTGATAAGTTCATTAACGTAACCTTTTCGTTGTCCGTCCATATCTTCCAATGATAATACAGGGTCAAATCCCAGTTGATACAGGTCTCTGGTAATTACTTTATGCTCCTGTTGTTGCAGAACGTTTTCAATAGATTGTTTAAACTGAGCATTCAGACTTTCCTGATTGGGGTGGGCGTAAATAATAAGATGTTTCATACTGTTACTTTTAATTGATTGAACAGTACAAAAGTAAAATAGGGAACACCTCAAAAATTGTAAGAAAACGAAATAGGTTATTCACCAGCCCGACAAATATCCTGCTGGAATTTTAGGTAATTCTTAGGCGAAAGATTAATGAAATGTTTAAAGTCGTGAATAAGCTGGCTTTGATCATAATAACCACATTGATCGATGATTTCAAACCAGTTGATCTTTTCTTTAGAAAAATCTGTCTGCTGAATCAATTCAATGGCTTTAACAAAACGATGGTATCGATTCACTTCCTTTGCACTGAAGCCAAAGTGCCTTTTATGGATCAATTGGATGTTTCTTTCACTTTGTCTAGCTTCTTCAGCAATGGATTTGATGGAGTTCATCGTATCCGATCTGAAATTAGCCAATAGCGTAGAGGTGGCATTCTGCTGATTGAGATAGGGTTTGCAGAAATTAAGAATATGGTCTACCTTTTCTTCTGTGGAGGCAATACTATCTAATTGAAACCATAAACGGGTAAAACAATTTTCTTCCATAGCTTCATCTGGGTGAACAGGCAAATGATCAGATAGAAATGCTTTGCCAAAAAAACGATAAAATGCATCAGCCTTGAAATTAGCAACTAGGATAATGGAATCGGGGGGAAGGCTGTATTCAAATGCTGATTTAATAGGGCCCAAAACGATACATTTGTCAACTTCAATTTTTGTTTTTTGCTTGGAAACCAAAAATGCCTGAACTCCGAAATTAAAAACCATAATGGCTTGAAAAGAAGGGAGAAGGGTTTTGGTTATGGTATGTTCAAACTTGTTTTCAGCATAATAGAAATGAGAGAACACTGTTTCAAACTCTTTAGGAACAGAAATTCTGAAACTACGATATGTTTCTTCCTTTGGTTTCATTTATAACTACCAATGTAAGAAAAATCTATGTTTTTGATGCTCATAGTTTGGATTATTTAAAAGCTCTTTATTCCTTCATAACCCTCCCAGTATTTTTCCTGCCACAGGGAGACAAAGCCCGAAACTCCACTTTTGACTGTCTGAACAATACATTCTTATTTGCCCTTCACGCGGCTTAATAATGATAAAAATCGACAAAAAATTGAGACAGAAAGGCTACTAAAATTTTTGCTTTTAATGTATTTTTCTATAATTGTAAAACTTAAACGATATCTCAAAATATTTGAGAAAACATCAGATAACCAATGAAGATTTTAAAGCAAGCTGTTCCATTTTGTTACTTTCGCACATCAAAGTTTTTATCTGCCACGTGGAAGGTCAATTAATCAAAAATACATTAATTATGAAAAGGATGCACTTTATTTTAGTCATGCTAATATCCACAGCGGTTATTTTTCATGCGAAGGCTCAAACAAACAACAACAACAACAACAATTACGATTTTTTTGATACTGTTGTAAACAACCACAATCAAATCTTTCCGGCTTCAGGTATCCCCTCAGCAATCGAAATGGTGCTAAAGTATTGCAAAGTGGTGGATTTTAATTTTTATGACTTGCAAATTAAATGGCAAAACAAAGCAGATGGTTCTTTCCGCGACTTTGATAAAATGGAATTATACGGAATTACTTTTTCCCAGAAATTTAATCTGCCGCGGGATGAAAGTTTTCCGGTGGACAGTCTTTTTCAAGCGATAGAAAATGAATTGAAATCTGGGAAAAAGGTTATTATCTCACTTCCAGCAGATGGTGGCTGGCATATGTTTGTTATATGCAAACAAACTCCGGATGGAGACTTTGTATCATATAGCAAACTTGGAAGTCATACATTAATACTTAGAAATACAAAGGAGATTGTGAAAAAGTCTAATGGTACGGAAATCATGACCTATCGCACTCCTCCTGGTATGTAGCCTTTGCGAAAAAGCCCTTTTAAGAATAGTTCCCTATCATTTTGCCAAACTGTTATTTGGTCCCAATAAGTCTGGAAAAAATCTACAGGATTCTGACCAGTCAAAATCAAATTTTAAGTTCATATCCAATAAACTATTTAGTTCATCAGCAAGTTGGATTTGTACTAGCTCCCTTAATTTTGGTCCCATGGCACTTGAAAGACCATATTTATTGCAATTATCTTCCATAGATTCCTATTTACATGTTGAAAGTACCTCTTTTCAATTTAAAGACCGCGTACCCGATCAAGGGAAATATGGCTGAGAGAATAATATAAATGCATGTGACTTGGAATTGCCGACTTATATTCAATCGGAACGGGATTTCCTTGAAGAGACCAGCTATTAAAACATCATATGCTATGTAATAGGCCTCAAGAATCACCCATAAAATGGTGATATCTATATTATTATTAAACTGATAATTTCCCGTGATGAGTATACACGATATAAGTATTATCAAGCCAGTCAATGCTGGCCGGAATATGGAGAATATCTTTTTATTTCTTTCCGCTTGTAGGTATCCTGCATAAATAAGTCCTGCAACTTGCAATCCAAAAATAATCAGGTTAAAATTTAGATTCTTCGTAAAATATCTCAGCCAATCATTGTCTGTTAATACTACATAAAATGTCAAAGCCATAAAACTGAGATGTACAAATAGGGGAGCGTTAATTCTCTTCATTATCCATTTTACGTTTGTGGAATCTCAATGTTTTTATCGCTTTAAGAAGATCTTGTTCTGTTTGCGCTTTCAGGTTTGAACCGTGAAGATTAAATCGGACTTTTGAAGAGTTTCCCCATAGGCTGCCGATGTACACTCCAGTCATTCCTTTCCCGGATATTCTCGGAAATACGATTTTCGCTCTTCTATTATCGATCGTATCCCAGGATACATTTTGTTTTCTGTACAGATCGGCATCAAGATCCAAATCCAGTATCGGCATATCTTTTACAATAATATAGTCCGAAGAGTCTGTTGCGCTTTCCTCCATCATCTGTCTGGTAATGACTTCTATGTTGTGCTCTGTCAAACTATTTGAATACAACCCCAGATCAAAGTAGAGCGTATCCGTATTGCCAACAGCGATTGCGCCGACATAACTGTCGATTCCATTTTGTTTGACCTGCTGCCATTTATAAGGAACTTCAAGCGTAAATAGACCAAACTCCATTGTTTTTGTGCGATAAGGATCCTTACACCCGACAAAAAGGAAAGTAAGGGCAGAGATCTGGAATAGTTTTATGAACTGTTTCATGCTATGGCTTATGCGTTGAATTTACAAAATTAGGCTGGACTATCAATCTATGGCTAATATTTTTTATTATTAAATCGCAAACGGGGGAGTCGAAGTGCCCATTTAATTATTAGCTTCGTGCAATATGATTTTCTTTTTAGATATAGACGGTGTCATGGTACATGCCAATCCACATAGGCAAGTAGCGCAGGCAACCGATGGCTTTTATGTATTCAGTAGAGCAGCTGTTGAAACATTTAATACTATATTCATTGCAGAGGAAGATCAGGTGATCCTTTCTAGCTCGCACCGTTTTAGATATACAATAACAGAATGGAAAAAGATATTTCATGATAGGAATATTCGTATAGATTTACTTACGCTTTTGGAAGATGTTGTGGCGAAAGTCAACCATCGTTATACGCGTAAGGATGAAATATTGGGTCAGATTGTGCGTCAAGGCCTGCAAACTGAAGAAATAGTCATTATAGACGATGACAAATCCTTAAATGAATTGCCACAAGCATTAAAATCAAGATTAGTATTTACATCTCCTTATAGCGGATTGACAGAAAAGAATCTGCACATTTTGAAGAATATCCTTAACAGATAACTTCCTTTCCAATTGTCCTCTTTTTTATCATATCGAAGTAGCCGGGTTTCTTGGGAGATTTTCTCTCCTTTATCGGTTGAATGTTCACCGACCGTAATCGTGATCTCTGAAGGAAGTGCGTGAATAATTTCGGCATAGGCTTTTTCGCCACCAAGGAATTCGATTATTGCTGGCATCGCCTTGTAACCAATTCCCGGCTGAATAAGAACTCAGCTATGTCGCCATAATGAATCTCAGTACCATGAACAATAATACCATTCATAATCTTACAAAGTTTAAGGTATAGTGATCTTATCTCAGATCATAAATTTTGGAATTTTGATCTGAGATAAATGCAAATAGCTGCCAAACCTTTCAGACTTTGGTTTTGTTCATCTGATGGATCAAACCAGAACAGCATTGGATATGAAAAAAGAAAAGAATTTAAAAACTGCTGAGATAGATCAGCATTTAGTGGACAATTCCCAGCAGATTATGACCACCAATGATGGTGTGCCTATTTCCGACAACAACAATACATTAAAGGCGGGTGAGCGTGGGCCATCATTACAACAGGATCATATTTATTTTGATAAGCTGATGCATTTTGACCGTGAACGTATACCAGAACGTGTCGTTCATGCGCGTGGATCAGGAGCCCATGGTATTTTCGAAGCCACAGCTGACCTATCTCAATATACCAGCGCAGCATTTTTAAAAAAAGGAACAGTAACGCCTCTTTTTACTAGATTTTCAACAGTGGCGGGTTTCAAAGGTTCCACCGACCTTGCTAGAGATGTACGAGGTTTCTCTGTTAAATTCTATACCGAAGAAGGCAATTACGATCTTGTGGGGAATAATATTCCAGTTTTTTTTATTCAGGATGCGATGAATTTTCCAGATCTCATCCATGCCGTAAAACCAGAGCCGAACAACGAAATGCCTCAGGCCGCATCTGCACATGACACCTTTTGGGATTTTGTATCACTGATGCCCGAATCTGCACACATGATCATGTGGACGATGTCAGATCGTGCAATACCCCGAAGTTTAAGGATGATGGAAGGTTTTGGTGTCCATACATTTAAATTTGTGAATGCCCAAGGAAAAGGCACATTCGTTAAATTTCATTGGAAACCCAGATTAGGAGTACATTCAGTCGCATGGAACGAAGCCCAAAAGATCTCAGGATTTGATGCTGATTTTCATCGAAGAGATCTCTATGAAGCTATTGAAAGGGGCGATTTTCCGCAGTGGGATCTCGGCGTTCAATTGATTCCTGAGGCCGATGAATTTAAATACTCGTTTGACATTCTTGATGCGACAAAGATTGTTCCAGAGGAACTGGTGCCTGTTCAGATTATTGGAACGATGACACTAAATCGCAATCCAGAGAATTTTTTTGCAGAGACCGAACAAGCCGCTTTCGACCCCGGAAGGTTAGTGCCAGGTATAGATGTTTCGGATGATCCGCTTTTGCAAGGGCGAATATTTTCATATATGGATACCCAAAATTATCGATTAGGTGGTCCGAATTTCCATGAGCTTCCTATCAATCGTCCCGTGACCGGCAAGCACAATAATCAAAAAGATGGTTTTGCGCGGTCTGAGATTCCTAAAGGTGCTGTGAGTTATTTCCCTAATAGCAAAGCTGTAGGTTGTCCTTATCATGCAATGCTCAATGATGGGGTAGGATTTGAATCCCATAAGCAAGCTATCGATGGCTCGAAAATTAGGGGCCGCTCAGATTCCTTCGCAGACCACTTTACACAAGCAAGACTATTTTTTAATTCACAGAGCCCAGAAGAACAGGATCACATGGTCAATGCCCTGAGTTTTGAGCTTTCGAAAGTAAATGATGTCAATATACGAAAGCGAGAACTGGCTATTTTGAATCAGATAGACCAGGGATTAGCAAAAAATGTTGGTACAAACCTCGGGCTTACCCCGCCAAAAGAACTTGATCCATTAACCCTCAAATTCGCACGGCAGAACCATCCTCAATATCCTCTCAAGTCAGTCAAACCAGAAGTTGATAAGTCTGCTGCTTTGAGCATGAAAGTAAAAGACGGCGCGGGTACAATCAAGAGTAGGAAGGTCGCTTTTCTTGTTGATAATGGGGCTAGCAAATCTTCGATAGATAAAATGAAAACAGCACTTGAAAGCGAAGGAGCGCAGGCCGTGTTAATTGCATCTCATGTCGGAAAGATCCGGTTCATGGAAGGGACGGAAGAAGATATCCAACATTCCTATCTTACAGAGGCCTCAGTTTGTTACGATGCATTCTTCACACCAGCAGGCGAATCGGTAAAGACTCTTGCGCAAAATGCCGATTATCTCCATTTTATCAATGAAGGTTACCGACACTGTAAGGTCCTGGCATTTGCTAAAGATGCTGAAGGGTTAGCTGAACGGTCATTTATTAAAAAAGATAAAGGCGTTATTTTCGAAAGCAAGGACAATTTAACAGCAGATTTTATAGCGGTAATGAAAGACCACCGTGTTTGGGAGAGAGAAAAATCAAGAAAGGTACCTTCTTAATGTACAACGAATAGTTCTTCGTTTGAAGGACTATTTGTTTAACAGTCGAATACAAGTAGGACTGGAAATCAGAAATTGCTTATAATTATTTACAAGAAGTAGCATGAAAAAAGAAGGAAGTAAAAAGATTCGACCGCTGCAAAAGCAAAAGCGACCGGGATTGGAAATGAAAATGGCACCAGTTCCTGACACGTCTCCATTAAAGTATCCTGCAGAAGGAAAATTAAAAGATAAGGTAGCGTTAATTACCGGCGGAGATAGCGGCATAGGCAAAGCTGTAGCGTTGTTATTTGCGAAGGAGGGAGCCGATATTGTTGTAGCCTATCTTAGTGAAACAAAAGATGCAAAACAAACCAAGAAAGAGGTTGAATCCTTCTCTCGAAAATGTACGCTGATTAAAGGTGATTTGGTAAAAGAAAATCACTGTAAAAAAATCATTGAAATTGCAATAAAAGCGCATAAGAAAATTGATATTATTGTTAATAATGCGGGTCTTCACTGGGAAACAGAATCAATTGAAAAAATTTCCACTGAGCAGTTAATCAAGACTTTTCAGAATAATTTCTTTTCCTATTTTTGGGTTACGAAGTATGCCATACCTTATCTTAAGAAGGGAGCAAGCATAATCAATACATCCTCGGTGACAGCCTATCGAGGAAGTCCAAAGTTGATCGATTATTCTGCAACAAAAGGTGCAATAATTTCTTTTACGCGGAGCTTGTCAGCAAATCTTATAGCTAAAGGAATTCGGGTCAATGCTGTCGCTCCAGGTCCGGTATGGACACCATTGATAGCATCATCTTTTGATCCTAAAAAGAACTCCGAATTTGGAAGCGACTCTCCAATGAAGAGGGCAGGAATGCCTAATGAAATTGCGCCAAGCTTTCTATTTCTAGCTAGCGAAGATTCACATTTTATGAGCGGTCAAGTTTTACATCCCAATGGAGGAGAAGTCGTAAATGGATAGCTCAAAGCCCGAAATTTCCAACTTGCTGCCCTACTAATCTTATATAAATCTGACTAGCCCTGAAAAATAGATACGGGTTTTCAGGGCTAGTCAGATAATAAATTGGTTCTCTTCGAATAATTTTCCATTCTACTGACCGATATAATACTATAGTTCGGGTTGTCAAATTCTTCTATAAGTTCGTTTTTTAATAAGCGTTTAATAACCTCTATACCCGAAGTTTTTTCCATGATTAATTTCTGTACCAGCTCAGTCTTGCTCAAACTTGGGTAAGTCATCAATACAATCAAAAATGAAAATTCATCCAATGTATTAATAGGACCCTCTTTTAATGCCTTTTTGAAATATACTACCGCATATCGATACATAAAGACAAGTAAGGTCGAAATATCCGTATTCACATCATCGTCCTCTTTGATCCATTCTTCTTCTCCCGCTATATTTCTGATGGCTGCCCAGCGGCAATAAGATTGAAACCACCGGACAAGCTTAGGTTTATCGCAACATAGGAGCTACTGTTAGGAACGGGGTTCCGTCGCGCCGAGCAGCCGCAGGTCGTCGGATGCAGGCAGTTCAAATACCTGCAGGTGAAAGTGCTTAATGGCGGCCAGTAGATGGTCAAAAATATCGGCCATCGTATCTTCGAAATAGGCCCATTGTGTCCCCTTGGTAAACATGTAGAGTTCCAGCGGAATACCGTATTCACTAGGGGCTAACTGACGGACCAATAAAGTAAGTTCCTGATGGATATTGGGGTTATGTTTGGCATAGGCGAGTACATAGGCCCTGAACAGACCGATATTGGTCATCCTGCGACCATTGACTGGCGAGGAGCTGTCTGTATGCCAGGTTTTATTGTACTCGGCAATCTCGCGCTCTCTTTTTTCGATATAAGGAGCCAACAGCCGGATCGTTTTTAATGCCGTGATTTCCTCCGCACTGAGGTAGCGCACCGAAGACATTTTAATGTTCAATGCCCGTTTTATCCGACGGCCACCGGTCTCCTGCATTCCACGATAGTTTTTAAATGAATCGCTCAGAAAGGTATAGGTCGGAATGGTGACAATGGTCTTGTCCCAGTTCTGTATCTTCACATTGTTGAGGTTGATCTGCAGCACGTCGCCGTCCACACCATATTTGGGCATTTCTATCCAGTCTCCCACGCGGACCGAGTCATTCGCCGACACCTGAATACTGGCCACAAAGCCCAGGATAGTATCCTTAAATACGAGCATGAGAATGGCAGACGCCGCCCCGAGCGAGACCAGAAAGGACCAGGGCGAATTGCCGGTCAGCAGGGAAACGACCAGTGTACCTATCACAAAAATTAAAAAGATCTGTACCACCTGCAGGTAGCTGTCGATGGGTTTGTCCTTAAACGCATTTGAACCACGAAAAATATCGCGGCAGGTTTTTAATAGGCTATTGGCCAGATGGTAGATGGTGAACAATACCACGATATCCAGAAACTTGACAATAGCGGCTGTAAGCACCGGAAAACCAACGAAGATCACCGGCAGCAGCTGCCTTGCAAGCAGCACGAGCAGGGTACGGCTCACGCGTACATGCACCTTGTTTTCCAACAGATAATCATCCCATTTGGTCGAGGTCCGCCGGGCAATCCGGTTCAATGCGGAATAAAATACTTTGCGCATGATATAATCGAGCGCATAGAGCAGCACCGAAAAAGCAAAAAGTAATCCGGCGGCCGTAACAATATGTGCCTGCTGCTCGGGTAAACCCAATTTTGCAAAGAGATTAAAAATGTACTGATAAATTGAACTTGATGATTGTTCACTGAAGTTAAGCATGTTTAAATTTTTCATATGAACAAACAAATTTACGAAGAAATATAAACACGGATTTTGGCGTGGAAAATACTCCTTTAACCCTGTTTTTACGCGTAAAGTTTGCTTATTGATTAATTTTTACGTATATTGGTAAATTAATAGATAACCCGAAGGCGAAAATTTTCTGTTTCGCGTCTTTAAAACCCCCAACGATTTGAATGAGATTAGTGTGATAGGTGGTGGGAGTTGGGCCACGGCCCTGGTTAAAATTTTGACAGAAAATAGCATTCATACCAACTGGTACTTGCGGCGTTCAGAGCAGGTGCGCTCGATAAACCGAGATGCTGTTAACCCTGACTACCTATCGTTTTTAAAACTTGACAATACAAAAATTTATGCGTCCGATCAGCTGGACGAGATCGTGGCCCGATCGAAAGTAATTCTTTTCGTCGTGCCCAGTGCGCATCTGGACAAAGTTTGCGCCGCAATCCCCAAAAAGGACCTTGCCGAAAAGTTTGTGATCACCGCTATTAAAGGAACCGTCGGCCCGGACAACCTGCTTCCCAGTGCTTATCTCGCTAGGTATTTTGAATTGGAAGATTTTCAGCAGGCAATCATTGCGGGACCATGCCATGCCGAAGAAATCGCACGGAACAAGAAAACGTATATGACCCTGTGCGGTCCCAACGAATCCTTTATCAGTAAGATTTCCAAGGGCTTCGCTTCAAGCTATACGCAGGTAAACTATAGCCCCGACATGCTGGGCGTGGAATACGCCGCTATTTACAAAAATGTCGTCGGCATCGTCTGTGGCATGGCCGAAGGACTCCATTACGGTGACAACTTTATGGCGGTGCTTGTGGCCAATGCGATTGACGAACTGGGGCTGTTGCTGCGTTCCCTTGGTGCGCCCGATGTCCGGATGGGCAGCTCCACCTATTTAGGCGACCTATTGGTGACGGGCTACTCCGCGCATAGCCGTAACCGGACTTTCGGTAAATATCTTGGCCAGGGATATTCGGTGTTCGAAGCCCGTCAACTCATGGGCATGGTCGCTGAAGGATATTTTGCAACCCGGGGGCTGATGGCGACAGTCTCGAGCCTCGGGCTCAATTTGCCCCTCTTACAGACAACATATCGTGTGCTATACAACCATATGGCTGCAATTGATGAATTTAAACTTTTAGAAAGGAATATAAAATAATATGCTATTAGCAACAGATTTAGATGGAACTTTTTTGGGCGGAAAGATGGAAGACCGCCTCAGATTATATAGATTGATAAAAACTAGCCCGAATATGCAGCTGGTCTTTGTCACCGGAAGAGGGCTGGAGTCGGTATTGCCGCTGCTGAGCGATCCGCTTATTCCGGTGCCGGATTTCATTATTGCGGATGTGGGCGCCACGGTCGTTAACGGCCATAGCCTGGAAGCGATTGAGCCGCTGCAGAGTGAGATCGAGGAAAAATGGCCGCAGACTTATGCCATCCGGGCGGCGCTGGAGGAAATACCGCAGTTGAATTACCAGCATGTACCGCAGCAGCGCCGCAGCTCCTTTTATTTTGAAGCCGGCGTGGACCATAGCCTGGTGCAGCAGGTAGCGGACAGGTACGACTGCGACATCATTACTTCGGCCGATAAATACCTGGACTTGCTCCCCAGAGGGGTCAATAAGGGGACGACATTAAAGAAGCTGGTTGAATTTCTGGCCGTTGACCCAGATGATGTGATGGTAGCTGGCGATACACTGAATGATCTGGCCTTGTTTGAGATCGGCTTTCGTGGTGTTGCTGTCGGAAAATCTGAGCCGGGGCTGCTGCAGGCCATTGATCAGTTGGATACAGCGTACAGTGCAGAGGCCGCTGGGGCGGGCGGTATACTGGAGTACATGGGCAAATACCGCCCGTTTCAGCAGCTGATCCGCGGGGAACAAAAATCGGTGCCTCAAAAAAGAAAATCCAAAAAATCAGACCAGCTGGTGATGGTGTACCATCGGCTGCCTTTTGAAAAGGAGTCGGTCAACGGTAAGACGGTAAGGGTAACGCCCAAAAGCCCGAATGGCATCATTCCTTCGCTGCTGGGCTTATTTGAAAAGGGACGCTCCGGTCTTTGGATCGGGGAGGAAGTTATCCAGCAGGACGGAAAGCCGGTTCCAAATCAGTTGGTGGACGAAAGCCGATACCCTAATCTGGTCGCTTCCACTATATCGCTGTCTAAAGAGGATATCGATAAGTTCTATCGTGTATTCTCCAAAGAGGCGTTCTGGCCGACGATCTTTTCCTTTGTGGACCGGGCAAAATTCAACCACGAGGACTGGGAACATTACCTGATGATAAACAAGCGCTTTGCCGAGCGGATTGCCCGCGAGGCCGACGAGGAGGCGCTGGTCTGGATCCATGAGTATAATCTGTGGATGGTGCCTTCTTTTTTAAAGACCATGCGCCCGGATCTGAAAATTGGCTTTTTTCATCATACGGCTTTTCCGGCAGCAGATATTTTCAATATTATTCCCTGGCGCAAAGAGATTATCGGCAGCCTGCTGCTCTGTGATTTTATCAGTTTTCATATCCCGCGTTATGTGGAGAATTTTGTGGATGTGATCCGTAGCCATACACCATTTAAAGTGGTCAAAAAAGTTGATGTCGCCAATCAGTTCCTGACCTATAGCTGTGCGCTCGGCGTCGATCAGATGACCAAGATCATTGAGGTGGATGGCCGGCAGATTAGGCTTGGCGCACAGCCGGTGGGGGTCAACAGGGATCATATCGAACAGATTTTGACAGATGATAAGGTTAAGACCGAGATCAATGCCCTCAAAGAAAACAAAGCCGGATCGGGAATAACACGTATCATATCCATCGAGCGCCTGGATTACGTCAAAGGTCCCTTGGAAAAAATCCAGGCTTTTGGTGAATTTCTGGCCGAATACCCAGAATTTAGGGGCAAGATCGAACTGGTCAATGTCTGTACGCCGCCATCACAGGGGATGACGATCTATGACGAAATTCGGGATCAGGTGAATCAGGCCGTGGGTGAGATCAACGGTAAATATGCAACGATGAACTGGACCCCGATCCAATATTTTTACAGGGCCTTGCCTTTTGAGGAAGTGGTTAAGCACTATGCGCTGAGCGATATTGCCTGGATCACGCCTCTGCGGGACGGACTGAATCTAGTCGCAAAGGAATACATTGCGACCCATGGGTTATTGGAGACTCCCGGGATTCTTGTGCTCTCAGAATTTGCAGGTGCCTCGGTCGAATTGCCTTATGCCATATTGACCAATCCCTACGACCGTAAGAGCATGAAAGATGCACTGTTGAAAGCCTTGGTCATGGAACCCGGAGAGGCTCAGGTCAGAGCGCGCAGGCTGTACGAGCATATTGAGCACTACGATATCCATTACTGGGGGCGGGATTTTGTGAAAGAGCTCGAAAAATCGGGTAAAGCAATTGTTCATGAAAAGAAGTAACTGCTAGTCTTAGGTGTCAAACGTGCTTTTTTAGCCATCTTAGAAAAAAAGAATTAGAAATCCGTGTTAATCTGGTTTCTTGAATAGAAGACAAAATAACGTTGAAAACGAAGCTGCTGGATGTATCCCTTAGGAAATCCCTCTATTTTACAAACAATATTGTTTTGACGAGGGTTTTTCTTGAGGGAATAATTCAATAAAAAATAACGCGCAAAGTCTCGAAGAAAAAATAAAATATGATAAATACTGGTAATAATAATGAATTTCAAAATGCTTTCAGTGCAAGCTTCAGTTATTATTTTGACAATTTTGGAAATGAGGAGCAATTTTTTGATTCTGCCAAAAGATGGATTGATGATAAATATTTCTTGATTGTGTTTGGATGTTCAAATAAGGATCATCGTGGACAACATATCTTATTATTTTTCAGCAACCAGTATTTCCCGGTTCAAGAAATAAGAGGATATTTTAAAGAAGGGGCTTATTTTGCATTCCGTTCAGATCTATTTACAGGATATAGTCTGCGAAATAAATTGAAAGAATTTGGGTTTCTAGAATACTCCATTCAGGAATCGATGATCTTATCGAATAACGATTATAGGCTTATAAAAAATATCTTTGAACTGATAGACCTCGAGACTAAGATGCCCATGAGTGAAACGCAGTCTAAAATACTTATTTCATATCTTGATTTGCTTTTACAACATATGCAAAGGTTTTATCAACAGTTAATGGAAGATAAGCTGAATGAGTTTAGAGCGTTACAAAAAGATTTCATGAGCGAGCTGCACACTCTTTTTGATAGCAAAAGAAAATGCTTGTCTCTACTTCCTAGTTTAACATTATTGTCCAGGAAACTAAATTGTACAACACGATTTCTCAATGATGTTTCTTTAAAAACTTCTAAAAATACAGCACAGTATCATATTGACAATTTTATTGTTAAAATAGCAAAGGAATTACTTGCTGAAACTGATTTGTCAGTAGCTGAAATCGCTAAAAAAATGCAATTTGATCAACCTCAGTCATTAACCAGACTGTTTAAAAAGAAAACAAGAATTAGTCCACTCGACTATCGTATATCAATTATATGACAAATTTATTCCCAGAGGAATCAGCTTAGCCTAGCTAAATCAGTTCATTGGTCAAGCCAATGAACTAAATTGAGCAAAAATTGGGCATTCTGTGTTGCCGACGGGTGGTTCATTACTCTTTTTTCACTTTTGATGCCATGGAGTTGTGCCGAAAAAGGTGGGTTATTATTTTAACCAAAAGTTTTTATCGCTATATGCGTTGGTATGATAAGGAGTATGGTTTTCAATGGTAGTTGTCATTCGATTATAGCTTATTGTTTCCATTTCACTTTTCCCTTATCGTCCAACATTTCGATAGAAGGATTACCTAGACTGTCCACCTTTAAAATAATTCTCGGTATTTCATTGTTATCTTTCATCACCAAAGAAGCGTTCCCATTCTCCGTTAGCAGGTTTATCCGGTTAATATTATGCCCCGGCTTACCGGATAGATCTTTATCATTAATCAATAGACCAGCCCTGAAATAATTGTCGTGTTTATTATCCTGTGCCAAGATACCAATGGCATCTGCATTCTGATAATCAAATGCGAGGGCATTCAGGTTAGTCTCTTCATTATCAGTAATTGCCAAACCACCTCTTTCGTCTCCATTTTTATCATAGAAAATTAGACCCGCGGGAGCGTAAGCCCTTTTATACGTCTTCCCATTGATAATAGGTTGCGGAATGTTATCTGTGTTTGCAATAACGACACGATTTTTTCCAGATCTGTCCTTGATATCTATTCTTTCCGCGGTTAAGCTTTGCTTGTTGTTCAGAAAAAAGTAGACCACACAAGCCATCAGTACGATATTGGAAAGAATAAGTGCGGTTAGAAATATTTTTAGTGTTTTGGAAATTGTTTGCATAATTTAATTTCAATTGTTAATTATTACGTTCTCCTATTTCACTCTTCAATTAATAGTACGATGCGTTCTATTTCAAAGAGTTTAATAGTATGCTTTATTATTGTTTGATAATAAGCAAAAATAAAGTGCGATTTCGAGAACGCACTCTACATAGGTTGAGCGTAATGATTTTTTTATTTGGTTAGCCCTTTACGTATTCTGCTCAACTGTGTTGGGGTAATGCTCAGGTGCGAAGCAATATATTGTAGTGGAATTCTCCTATCAATTCCTGGATGTGCCGCCAGCAATTTGAGATATCTTGTGGTGGCACTTTCGGTCAGTAAAGAAATTTCTCTTTCTTCATTAATGACTATCCATTTTTTCTCCAAATAAGCAATGTAAAGGTTTTTTAGTTCATCATTTTGATTAATAGCTGCTCTTGTTTGATGATAAGGCATACATACCAAGGTAGTGTTTTCAATAGCTTGCAATTTAAAATCGTTGGCCGTTTTTATGATTGCCGAAAATCTTGTGCTCGCAAAATCCCTCTCCAAATAAATCCATTTATTCCAGGTAGCTCCTTTCTCATCAATAAAATAAGAGTTTAAGGCCCCTTTACAAACAAAGAAAATGTCATTGGCGACACGTCCTTCTCTTAGTAAAACTTCGTTTTTCTTAAACTGCTGAATGTAGACGGTTTGAGCCAACAAATCAAATGCCCTATCCGAAATAGGATATACGCTTGTAACAGCTGTTTTAAAGTCTGAAAGATATTTTTCTGTTTCTGTCATTTGTTTTAGCGGGGCTACATGATGCTGTTACTTTCAAATAAATATAACGTATATTTTAAATAGCTAAAATTGATTTTTCTCTTCAGTTGGATATTTCGATATCAATGACCACTAGATAAATATGATAGATTTAACATAACCGCTTAATCCGTTTTGCAGCCCCCTTATCTGGATACTATCATTCGGCATTCTTCCAGAATAACTGGACCTTCTCGGTGCACCGCCTACACCGCCACCACCAACTAAGGTATTGCGAAGACCAGAACAAATGATTGACCAAAATCCCTTTTTTATATTTTTTCAATAAGTGGTCCGCATCAGGTATGCTAACATTCCTTCTGATAATTTTAATCTGATTTAGAAATCCATTACTGTGTCCAAGCCGCGTTTGAGTCCCTTAAATGTATCTATTTTATTTAAAGCTATAAAAATGCCTTTAAGATAAGGTGCTGTGCCGCTTCCTGCTTCGTGTTTAATATTCAGTCTTTCGTATTCCATACCAAAGATTGTTTCGACACCGAGTATATGACCCGGAAGGCGAACTGCGTGGACTTGAATGCCATTGATTGTAGCTCCCCTCGTTTCTTTATAACCAATGGTGTTTTCTATAGGCACATCCAAAACTGGTTTTTGAATCTTAGAAAGGCGATAGGCAAGTTCAGCAACTGTTCCACTTGGGGCATCTACCTTCTTCTGGGATGCATAGTCTATTATTTCGAAGTGATCAATATATTTCGCTGCAGTTTCCGAAAATCTTTGTAATAAAACAGCCGTTATTGAAAAATTACCAGCAGCTAACACAGATACATTTTTTTCCTCTGCAAGCGAGCCGATCTCCTCATATTCCAGATCTGAAAGCCCCGATGTACCAACAATACTATTTTTTCCATTCTTAATTGAAGCTATAATATTTTCCTTTGCAATTTTTGGGGATGTAAAATCAATCAAAATATCAAAATCCACCTTGTCAATTGCTTTTTCAATTGAATCAAATAGCGGAATTACCCCTTGATCTAAACCTAAAATGTCCGATAAATTTTCTTCGGATCTTGAAAGCCCACCGACTAATGTATAATCTGAACTAGCCACAATCGCTTTGCTCAATTCTTTACCGACCCAACCTGTGGCTCCGGCTATAAAAACTTTTTTCATACTAATTTCTGTTTTATTTATTCTACTTCAAATACAGCTTGTATTTCTACAGATAAATTTTCCGGTATAGATGAGTGACCAAGTGTTACCATGTTCATTTTTTCATGTCCACCGATATTGTAAATGATAGTACAAAGCTAGCTTATGTTTTTTTATTAAATTTGCCAATAACTATATGCAAAACGACAAGAATAAATGTGGCTTAATTGAACGTAAGAAAGGAGAGTTTTCAGATCCAATAAATTTAGATGCTTATGTATGGTATCAAAATAACTGGACACATGATGATTATGAACATGTACATGCTCGAGGCCAATTAAGCTTTGTTTCCCAAGGATATCAATATTTTTATATTGAAAACAGAATATACCTGGTTCCTCAGAATCATGTCATTTGGATTCCTTCCAAAGTAAAACACAAATCCCGTTCGGAAGCAGAACATGTCGATTTAATGGTTATACTCTATGCAAATGTGCCCGAAATCGACTTTTTCCGATCCGTACACGTATTTGCAGTGCCTACCGTATTGCGTGAGATGTTAGGTTATGCTTCTAAATGGAGCCAAAATTTTGAAGAAAACAAAGAACAATATCATTTTTTGCAGGCAATATTGAATTGTTTACCTAACTTTTGTTCTGAAAATCACAACCTACAAATTCCTATACCATCAAACGAAAAACTGATTCCAATCTGTGAGGAGATCAATAATAATTTTAAATACGCAATTGATATAGAAATGTTAGCCAGAAAAGCCGCTATGTCAGCACGTAGTCTTCAACGAATCTTTAAGGCGGAAACTGGTATTACAGTTCAAAAATACCACCAGCTCATTAGGATTTTAAAAAGTATCGAAATGATTGATCAAAAGAAATTTACCCTTACAGAAATAGCATATATGGTCGGATATAAAAGTTTGTCTGCATTTACTTCTTCATATCAAGCAATCATGAAAGATGGTCCTAGAGCTATGAAAAAAAAGATACTTACAGCTAGATATTGATATTTTGATTGCGTCTAATCTACCTGCACCAAATCCTGGGACAATGTCGATGATATGTATGGACCTACAGAGAGAGAATTAGGGGCAAAATTATTGAATTGACTGTCAGTTAAATTACTGAAACGATGTGTGTAAATCCCACAGATTACGTGTTTTTCTACCGCAAATGTCTTGGCTTTAGATGTAGTGCTGCGCTTTCTACAACCTCAGCTATGCGCTTTTGTCTAGTTTCCGGTTTTCTGACAAGGATAATCCAGCCCAATATTATTTTTCTTGTTGATTTGCTCAGACTTAGAAAATAATCTTTCGAGCCAGTATGTTTTTCGAATGCAATTTCTAAGTCATTTGGTATGATTAGTTCTTCTATTTCATCCAAGTTTGTCCATGATCTATCTTGTTTTGCAACTTCCACGCATGCTAACCCCGCCTTTGTCATTCGCCCACTTTCACTGAACTGCTTAACTTTTTCTTTGTTGATTTTTGACCAGTTGCTTTTCGGTTTACGTTTGGTAAAAAATTGCATGTAAGAAGAATTGTCGATCGTCTTTCTTGTGCTGTCAATCCAGCCGAAGCAAAGCGCTTCGTCAACGGCCTCACTCCAACTTAATGAAGGAATATCTGACTTTTTTGTATAAAAGACAAGCCAAACAGACTGTCTGGACAGATGGTTTTCATCCAACCATTGTCTCCAATCTGTTTGACTTTGCGGACAATATGTATCGATATCCTTATTGTGCATTTTGTTGGGCTAACCATTTTAAAATTGAACGGTTTGTTTCCTCCGGCTTTTCCTGTTGAATCCAGTGACCACAATCCAGACTGACAATATCCAGATTGGGAGCTATATTTTTAAGATTTTCAGATTTTGGAATCGTATCCTGTTCTCCGTATATCATCAGCGTCGGTTGATGAATGAGCGGCTTGATATCCGCCATCAGGTGCCAGTTTCGATCAAGGTTTCTGTACCAGTTTATGGCGCCAGTAAATCCAGATAATTCAAAGGCCGAAACAAATACAGACAGTTCGGTTTCGTCCATTAAAGGCTTCCCAACGGGTTCTACCGCTCTTGCGAGATTGATCATTAGCATGCCGGGAGCGGGGGGAGCGGGAGGGATATCTTTGCGAAATATGTTACGCAGGAACTGGTGTACGTTTTCATTCATTATAGCATCTGCAATTCCGGTTTGCTTATTGAAATGAACAAAGTAGAAGTCTTCTCCAAATATGATTTCCATCAATTCAATCCATGGTTGTTCTCCGCGATCCTGGTAAGGCAGCGCTAAGTTTATGATTTTATTTACCCGTTCAGGATACAATAGCGCTAGATTCCATACCACATTGGCACCCCAGTCATGACCGACGAAGGTGGCATCCTCGTATCCGTAATAATCAAGTAGAGCGATAAGGTCAGCGGTCAAGTGCTTTATATCATAATCCGTTACTTCGGTCGGGCAGGATGAGTTACCATAGCCACGTTGATTGGGGACAATTACGTGATAACCTGCAGCGACCAAAACGGGTATCTGATAGCGCCAGGAAAATGCGTGTTCCGGAAAACCGTGACAGAGAATAATCGGTTTCCCCGAATTTTGTCTTCCTGCTTCAAATACTTCCAATATTACATTATTTACTGAAATGAAAATAGACTTTGGAAATTCGATTTGATCGGATGCTGTACCAGATGATATGTCGCTCATGTTCTTATTGTTTGATAAAATTGTCATGAGGCAAATTTAAAGCTGGTCTGTGACAATAGGATGTCAGTAATCAAAAGCGTATCTCCCAAAAAAACTAATATTTAAAACCAAGGGATCGGGTGTATTGTAATCATCTTGAAAGTTAATAGCTAGCTGCCAATGTTGCCATCAGCACCACTGTCTTTAGCGATATAGGAGCGAACTATGTAGATTTCTTTGGCGGTCGTTCTTCCAGCGATGAGAAGGACTCAGGAAATGTTTAATCGATCACAATTATTTAAATGAAACTTTGGTAAGTTTAGAGCTGATGCAACATTAAAATATGCACCATTTATTTCTTTGTAATGTGCGAAAGCTGTTCGTTTGACTATGGTTGGAAGAGACGGATAAATTAAGTAGATTTAATTTCTATAAAACTTCTTTTATAAAATTTCCGTTGAACAAAAGAACTTATGAAAGAAATCAAAAAACATCACAATATGCGCACGCTAGCCATTGCACTATTTTCGGTGGTATTTATTTTTTCGTGTATCTCTTGCACTTCCATATCGCCCAAGTATTTAGCACAAAATGCTTCGGCACATAGCGTTTCGAAGGTAGAATTGAGAGAAACATATATCTTTGATAATTATCCTCAGAAGATAATAGGCCACAATCGTAGCAACCAAGCGAAGAGTGCAGTCTATAATGAATATTGTCTATGGAACTATATTGAACCAAATTACTATAAAACGGATAGCCTGCACTATCTTTACAAAACTTCATTGGAGCTCACTCAAAAAAATAAAATCCATTTCAAACTAATTGATACCTTAGGAAATGTCGTTCGAGAAAGAACGCGGAAAGTTAAGCCCGAATCGCAAAACTTTGTTTCTTTCAGAAATACTGACCTTGACATCTATGTATTAGTCAATAGATTCTTTACCAAAACTATTTGCTTTGCACTAGATAAACAGGGAGATTTAGTCGTGCCCCGTGAGTCGACATCGGCCGGTTTTCTTATTCTCTTTCCGCTCGCCGGCGCCCTTAACCATGAGGCATATACTTATCGTCATGTCGATACAGTTGCCAATTGAAAGGATATAGATCGGAAAGAAATAATTAGCTCAAACAACTTCCGAGAACAACAAATATTCGTGTTTTGAATTCTACAATACAAAGCACAAAAAGAGTAAAAAAGCAATACAAAATGCGAGGAGTCTATATTTCTTCCAATTGCTTGACGTAATATCTTTTAGTATTTTCCATATAATCTATTTTCCAATTTGGTGAATTGCGTATATTTAAGAGTTAGAAGCAACCGTGAAAATGATGTCAAACAAATAACAGGACTGAAATGAAACTTTCACAAAAAGTAGAAAATATACTGACAAAGATCACTGAAAAGAATACGAAACTTGGAGACTTGCGAATTATTGCCAGGGATATTAAAAAAGATCACGAATTGGCAATGGAACTTTGGTCATCCAAGCTTTTTTTTGCCCGTCAATTGGCAATCTTGATTATGGACAAGAAACTTCTAACCGAAGAAGTGATTGATCAATTAATTGCGGGCATTAAGCAACATAACGAAAGTGAGAAACTTCAAATGATTGATTGGCTCATGGCAAACCAACTAACAAAAGACAAAAAGACAATTGCTTTAATAGAAAGTTGGGAAGATAACCAGTCCTCGCTAAAAAGACGAATTTATTGGTATTTTCAAGGTCGTTTGCGTTGGACTGGACAACCACAACCCAACAGCGAAGAATTGCTTAATAAAATTGAAAGTAAAATTGAAAAAGAAGAACCGGAAGTGCAATGGGCAATGAATTTTACAACAGGTTGGATTGGAGTTTATGAAAAAAAATATCGAAATCGTTGTATAGCACTTGGCGAAAAAACTGGACTTTATAAAGGTAAAATGGTTTCAAAAGGTTGTACACCTGAATATTTACCAGAATTTATTGTCATTGAAAGCTATAAACGAAAGCTATAAGAGCATTATTTACTGATGATTTGAAAGTAGAATAAACAAAATCTGATATAACCCAAAAGGTATCGCCATCTCCCGAAAAAACAAGTTTTGATGCAGTTATTGAAATTCAAACGCTCAGCGCTAGATAAATATAATAGATTTACCACCTAAAGTGGGGAAGAACCCGTTTATTCGAAATCTACAGCTCAGTCTAGTCATTAATGGAAAATCAGCATAATGAAATTTTACAGATAATGATGAAGTTATAGCGAATAATAAATGTCTCCGAACGAATTATAAAGGAGTCTTACACACTACCAAATTAACTGTAAATTGGTTTAAATAAGCTGATATGAAGTGGATGTTTTGCATATTAATTTTTGTGATAATGGAAATGGATGTGGCATTTGCGCAGGCTCATTTAAAAAATGGTGTATATGAATTTGTCGATAGTATTTCATTGGATCCCCTTGGCAAGGGAAGAGAGAAAGTGCAAACTGTTGAAAAGAAAACCCTCATAAGAACACTTATTGTATTAAATGATACGATCTGCTATCGAATCGGAGAGCATACCCAAACGTTTGCAGTTAGTTTTGGGATGCAAGCAGATTATCTTTTGAAGCTTAAACATGTCAATAATGGATTCACCGCTGAAAACAAAGCTGTCAAATTGAAGCTCGTTATCGTCGATGATGAGACTATTGCAGTGGAGGTTTTAGCGGGAAAGGCCAGGTATTTTTATAGTGGCGGTCAATATTTTACACGCGAGATCGCACTTCCCCCTGAAAAAAAAATACTGACTTTTAAACGGGGATTAATTCATGAAGATATTAAAAATTTATGCGAGCAGGAGCATTAAAGAATAATGTCGGAGTGAGCAAATGGTGGCAGAGGCTTTTTTTTATAAGGGCGCCCGGTCCGAACCAGTTTTGAGCTCTAGAGTTACCGTCAGTCTCAGCTTCGTATTTTCTATGAGGTAAAGAAAGCTCCAATCCGTTTTTCAAATCTACATGATTTTCAATCGTATTCCAAAGACTTGGAATACCTATCTTTAAATAATATTTATTGCTCCCACTTCCTTATATTGAAGTTGGTTACCATATTATTTAGACTTTTATGTTAGATAATTTTCTGTTTCTTAAATGCGTGCACTAAATTTACAGGAATTAATAAGTAAGTAATGATTGTCTAACTAAAATGTCTATAGAACTCGCACAGCTTTATGATAATTTGTTCGATCAGTCCATTGGACAGATTAGTAGAGGAGAGATTGAAATTGATCGTCAAATAGATAATGATAAAGACAGACGTCGTGGCCTAACTTTACTGATAAGACCCCATGATGATATTAAAGCTCGAGTAAGGGAATTTCAGGAAGAAATGCTGGATATTGATGGACAGCAGTATTACCAACCCGTCTCAGATCTACATGTGACGGCACTTTCGATCATTTCATGTTACGAAGGTTTTGATTTAAGTCAGGTGCATGTTTTTGATTATGAGCAGATTATTTTTAAAAGTCTCGAAAAGATACCAAAACTTAGACTGCAATTTAAGGGCATCACAGCTTCTCGTGAAGCTGTGATGATCCAGGGCTTTCCGGTAGGTGAAGGGCTTAATATTTTACGTAACTGCTTAAGGAATAATTTCAAGTCCACTGATTTGCAACAGAGCATAGATTCGAGATACAAGCTGGCTACTGCACATATGACTGCTGTGCGTTTTAGGAAGGAATTGTGTTCCCCCTATAAGTTTGGAAATCTGTTGCGAGATTACAGAACAGCTGAATTTGGAGATATGAACGTACAATCCCTTGAATTGGTCTATAACGATTGGTATCAAACTAGCAACATCATCAAAACCCTTCATAGTTTTCATTTATAAACATTTGTACAGTTGTCAAATTGCCCAAGAAACCACTATTGATTTTAAGAAAATGCTCAACTGGGTAATCGCTTGGGTAGGCTTATCAGCAATCTGGGTGGAAGAAGATCATCAAGACGCCAGTTTACCTTTACAACTAGCCAAAATTGCGCTGTCTGATTACACCGCGCGCTGCTAAATATTATATTTTTTGATGTTAATTATGTGTTCAATTTGTTGTAATTCGATTGTGAACATACCAATGATGTCATTTGTGTATTGGGGTTAATATTTAAAAGTGTTTCATTTTAATTTAAATGACTTTTTATTGAATACACATTTGTGTAGATTTTAAAATAACCGTGTTTAGACATGATTTTTATAAATATATTCGATATTATATTAAAAATAAATTATGAAAAAAGTATTTTAAAGGTAATGCTACTAGGTGGTGTTATCTTTGGAGGGAGCCAAGTTTAATCATCAACCATCGCTGAAGAAGCTCCGGTTGCACAAATGGAAGGGATGGTTGAAGAGGAGCAGGGACCTATCCAATGCTTGGCAGAGGTTGTAACGTAAGTGGAGCAGATGGAAGAACGTTATTAACCCGAGACTCTTGACCGTATTTTACAATGGAAATTGAAAAATATTTTAATGCCATCCATTCTTTGCTTTAATAAAATTCATAGTCTAAGAACTATGTCGGTTATTTTAGTGATAAATATGGTTGGGTATTAACCCAACCATATTCAAAATATAAAAAATGAAACTAAATAAAATATTTCTTCTTTTTATAATTATCTCCATCGTGAGGGGAAAGTCTAATGCCCAAGAAGTTGCGGGCCATGCTCATTATACTGTATTAAGAAGCACCGATAGTGTTAATAATGGCCCTGAGGGCCTGTGGATGCTCAACGCATACCCTTTTGTTCCTAAGGTGGCTGCTATGATGCGTTTTAAGCTGGAATTTACAACCACGAACGCGATGTTTAATCGGGTAAAAACCAAGGAACTTGAAAAAGTCTCGAATGAAGATATTAAAACAACCGAAACATTGGTCGGTTATAGAGATACGAGCTGGCATGATGCTTCGTATTTTTATAATTTTGACAGGGATCTCAGAAAAGGTCCGAGTCAAAAAGGACTTATATTGAAGACCCATAACAATTTTGATTGGAAAATCAGTGAGGAAACGAAAAAAATAGGTGAGTTTACCTGTTATAAAGCAAAAGGAGATAAAGTAATAAGCTATAGGGAGGGCGGCGAATACAAAATTAGGAAAACACCTGTTATTGCCTGGTTTTGTCCTGAAATTCCTGTGCCCTTTGGCCCCGTCTTTGCAAGGGATCTTCCGGGATTAATATTCGAGTTTCAATATGACGGGATTGTCTACGGACTAACTGACATTACCTTAACAGGAAAGGCTGACATTGCTCCGTTACCAGATAAAGAAATCTTGACAAAAGATCAATGGCGAGAAAGATTGTATAAACTGGCCAAAGAATTAAATATTCCCTATCAATAGCGCGTGAAGTTAAGATTTATACTGTTATATATTCTTTTGTTTGTTGTTACCCCAACTACATTAGCGCAACAAAGCTCGTTCTTTAAAGGTCTTGTTGTTGACGAAAGTGACAACCCGTTGGAGAATGCAAGTATCGTGATCAAACGTATTCCTTCTTCCGGAATTGCTCCTGTATTTCAGAAAACTGATCAGCAGGGACATTTTCAGCTCGAATTTTCGAACGTAGGAAAAATTGAGCTTACGATCTCCAGGTTAGGCTATCAGAAAGTTGTTGATACCTTGGATATTCGATCGGCAGAACAAAAATTCAAATACAAATTATTAAAATCCGTCAAGAGACTTGAAGAAGTAAAGATCGACTACCAATACCGTGCAGTTGAAATTGCCAAAGATACGATCCGTTTTTCTGCTGACTATTTCCGGGACAGTACCGACCGAAAATTACAGGATCTTATTGAAAAGATGCCTGGCTTTTCCATCGAAGATGGAAAAGTGCGTTTTCAGGGGAAGCAGGTCAACGTAACCTTGGTGGAAAATGAACGCTTTTTTGGTGGCGGCAGTAAGCTCGCTATCGAGAATATTCCCGCGAAAGCAGTGGACAAGGTTGAAATGATCAGTAGGTTTTCCCAGAACGATCTGCTGAAAAGTGTACAGGTAAATGATCAGCTCGCCATGAACATCAAACTGAAAGAGAATAAGAAGAATTTCATATTTGGGGATCTTGAATCGTCATTGGGAAGCGAAAAATCCTACAAGGAACACGCCGCCCTATTTTATTACTCACCGGAAAAAACCATGTCTTTTATTGGGGATATCAATAATATCGGTACTTCACCGGTCTCCAAAGAAGATATTGATCGGGTTCAGGGTGCCGAGTTGCAATATTTTTCTAATTCAGTTAATAAGAATAACCTAGCTGGATATGATCGCGACAATCGAAATGTGATAAAGAACATCAATAAGTTCGTCGCATTCAACGGTTTTAAAAAGGGACTAAAGAAGAAATTTAGCGTAAACCTCTATGGCGTGTATGCCGAAAACAGGTTGGGTACTATGTTAGATGGCACTAATCATTATTCTTTTCCCGATCTTCGGTATACAGAACAAACCGATATGCGTTCTTCGCAGGTCAATAGACAGGCGTCTTTCAATATTTCGAGCAATTTTAAGCCAAGTCCCTATTTTAGCTTGGATTACAACCTGGGTACATTCTGGACAATGCCCAAGCAGGAGGTACATACGAACAATGTCATTGACAGATTTGGAGTAGACAACAATAGTATACAAATCCAGGATGGACATTCCATTGTTTTAAAACAATATCTCGAAGGGAGCTGGAAGCATTCTTTGCGAAGTTATAGTTCTTTTGCTTTTCAGCATCAGTATACCTCAGAGAAAGATAATTTCTCCCTTTCTTCGGATAGCCTTTTCCTGCGTGGCTTCATACGTTTTGATTCTTTGTCGAACTATAGTATCAGGAGACCTGTGGAGCGGAAGACGCATCTTTTCAATGGGTCTTATAAATACTATTGGGTCATCAATCAGAACCAGCAGCTTCATCTGGAAGCGAACTCCCAAAATGAATTATTACGGCAGAAAGGGCAGTCAATGGGAGCCCAGGATACAACGGGTGCGCACTTATTTGACCACGAACAATACTATCGAAACAGCAGCAATTATGTGGGCGGGAGCTACCGGTTGGACTTCGATAGGTTAAAAATATTATTTTCTTTAAAGCAGTATTACTTATATTTAATCAACCAGACTCCAACAAACGATGATCGTCATGGGCAATGGTTTCTACAACCGGAGGTCGATCTTAAATATGGAAAAAGTGCGTTGGATGGATTTCGCCTTAATTACCGAAGAGGTTATACTTTTGCGACAGCAATGGACCTTAATCCGTCTTATTGGATCACAGGTTACAATAGTTTGTCCCGGGGAAATATCCTCATGGAGGGACAAACATTCCATAAACTTACTTTTACCTATAACAATTTTAGACTTACGGACTTTCGGGTAATCCGTTTTAACAGTACATTGACTTTGAAAGATAAGATAAAAGGGAACAGCCTTTTGACTTCTTCCTACGAGCAGTTGAAGACCGTGAAGTTGTTTGATCGACCTGATCTCAATTTCACCAACATTGGGGACTATAGCATAAGATACGGTAGGTTTGAACCGGGGGCATATCTATCCTATATCCATATGAGGTTAGCACAAGGGATCGATAACAGCGAGATTTATCTACGACAGAATACGGTTTCGACAGACCTTTCCTTAAGATGGTTTATACCAAAGTTGGCAGATGTAAAAGTGGCCTGGACAAGAACAGATAGCTGGCAGAAGAGTTTGGCGGATAGTCAAAAGGTCGCGCTCAATAAATGGAGCATTACCGGGAAATATCAGCTGAAGAATTTTGTATTTAAAACAGACTGGAGTCTCTTGAAGACAGGGCTGGGGGATAGCAGTGCTGATCCAACTACTATAAATGGAAATTTTGAATTGCGTTACCAGAAAGTGAAATCTCCATTCAGTTTTTATATTCAAGGGCTAAACGTGTTAAAAAATACGAGTTACCGCACTGCGGTACTGACAGAATACATCAGTTCCGAAAAAATTATCTATACGATGCCCCGTATTTTTCTATTGGGTTTATCGTATAGTCTATAATATTTCATCCTACTTGCTCCTTCCATTCTATGCACATCATGGATGATTTGGTCCAATATCGCCTCAACTTTGCATACTAAATTAGGGTTGAATGCCTAGAGCCTAAGGATTCCTGTAACCAATCCTACTTTCAAACCAATACCTTCGCCTTACAGTTTGTATTAACCTTGAAAGTTAATAGCTGTAGACCTATTAATTCAGAATAAAGAATGTATATTAGTCTCGGGTATTAACCTTCCCCGAATGAAAAGTATAATGCCATAATAGTAACTAATAACAGTAGCATTTATGTTGATTTTAATAGTTATAAAAATGATCACTATATCAATCAAAAAAATTGAAGGGACATATCAGATTGCTAAGCGAACAGCTTTATTGGTCGATTTAAAAACTGACACCACGAATGAGAAATAAGATATTGACACTATTACTTTTATTAACAACCTTAATATCCTACGGACAAAAGAAAATGGAACAGACATTTTTCACCTGGGACAATTTTGTTGGCGGATTTGCCAAAGAAATGGTTTCTGCCGAAGACGTTTTTAATAGTATGGTCAAAAGTGGTCTTAAAGACAACTGCTTAACAAAAATGGACTTCACTTTTATCTCAGATAAAAGTGAAAACTTACAAAAGCTTGGAGAATTTATCAAGGCACACTATCCATACACTGTTCAAGAAGTTAAGAAATACGGAAAATTATGGGAACTAAACGGAGAGACAAATGAAATTCCAATGACAGCCGACAACTTACTTTTTTGGGGTTTGGATATGTATAAAAGAGGTTTTGAATTTGACGCAAAACTTGATGCTTACGGAGGACCTTTTGATCCAAAGGAACAGAAATTTCCAGTAATTGACTCAACAAAGGCGGACTATTATTTTGACAAAGGTTTAGCATGTTATAACAATGGAGATTTAAGCGGAGCAATATTTAATTGGAGCTTAACAATCCAAATTGACCCCAAAGACCCAAATGCTTACTATTCAAGAGCCATCGTAAAAAACGAGCTATACACTTGGAAATTGGCACTTAAAGACTACGACAAAGCAATAGAAATTGCACCAAAATTTGCGAGTGCTTTAATAAATCGTGGTGGACTTAAAGACGAAAATGGAGATTATAAAGGTGCAATCGCTGACTATGAAACAGTTTTGCAACTTGACAAACTGGAGCAGGAAGCAAAACAACAGGCATATTTTAATTTAGGCAACACTTATTTCAATATAAAAGACAAAGAGAGAGCTTGCGAAAATTGGAATAAAGCATTGGACAACGGAGCAGAATATGCGAAAGGACGAATTAATGAATACTGCAAATAGAAAAACTGCTCATAACAAGTTATTGCTACAGGTGGGGTTTAGAGACTGGACATCGTCTCAACGTCGTTTTTCGTTGTGGATGTATATATCCGATATGGAAATTGATTAGCTTTCCCTCGCCATAGGACTTCGATTTGTTTCTTTTTCATTGTTAATACATATAAATGATAGCTTACAAACCGAGAAAATCCCCATTGTATTAATATATAACTCAGTATCTAAATTACACATCTATTTTTTATACAAAATGATTATCTAGCTCTTTGTGAATTATGATCGAATTTAAAAAAAAGGAATTCACTGTTTAACAATGTTAGACTGTAAAATTGAATTTCTTATAACCATAAAAAGTTGATTAATGTCCAGGTTAGGGGATAAAACCGATTGAACATAATTTGTACATCGCTTTGCTTCCCAAAGAAAATTTTGATGTACAATAAGTAAAATGACCGTGTCGGGATAAAAATAATTTACAAACGAAAAGAAAAGTGCTGTGTCTTTAAATACGAGGCGATAATCTATCAGCAGCAATTCTGGCCTTTTATTGATGTAAGAATTGCTGCTGATAGAATCAATAGATGTTGCTTCAAGTACAATATTTGCCGGACTTTGTATATGCTCAGAAAAAAGTATACGGTAGGCGAACAGTAGCTTTCTCAAATTCGTAATAATACCAATATTGATTTTTTCCATACCTAACGATATTATTGTTATTTACAACTTTCTACTTATCGCTACCGATATAATGCTACCTTTAGAATTGAGGTATACGCTGATTTAGGGATAGCATGTCAGATTTGTGCTGAAAAGCATTTTCTCCCTTTTCGGCTTCTTTATCACTTACAATTTTTCGAAGTGATTGGCTCGAGAACCTATTTTTGTTTTTGGTATAGCATATTTCGATTCCTTCCGAAATACAATAATCCTTTCCTGAAAAATCGATCAATTCATATTCTTCACCTATAAAATACTTGTGAATGGGCAGCGACTGAAGCATATCCGTGATGTCTTTATCTGATTCAAAAGGAATAATTTCATCAACAAATTGACAACCCTCCAATTTGATAAACCGTTCGACCATTGTTTGTGCTGCATCATGGGATTCAGCATTCTGTATGTTTGAATCGGTTTTAAGTCCTACAACCAAATAATCACATTTGCTCTTAGCTTCCTGTAGTGCAACAATATGGCCTACATGTAACATGTCGAATACGCCGAAAATAATACCTACGTTCATATATTCATTATTAGTTTATGCATTTATACGCTTTAAGGCGTAGTTAACTCCCTCATTTATGTTCACGACTGAACCCGCACTGACTCTTTCTTTCGATGCAATTATTCGGCGTAAAGAAGAACTCGAAAACCTGTTTTCCCGCCTATTGAAATACAATTCTATTCCTTTTTCTTCGCAATATTGCCTTCCTGTAAATGCTTTTTCCATATATTCATCGCCTAAGATCCGCACATGTATTTTGAACGAACGTAATACATCTTCCAGATCCTGTTCTGTTGCATATGGAATAATCATATCTACATGTTTACATGCCTTTAATTGCATATACCGTTCAAATACAGATTGTGTTGGCTTGTTTTTCTCTGGACGATCAAGTGTTGGATCGGTTTGTAGGCCGCAGATCAGAAAGTCGCAATGTTCTTTGGCATCTTCGAGCATTTTAATGTGACCTGCATGGAGCAGATCAAAAGCAGAAAACGTAATTCCTATTTTTTTCATTTTATATTATATTTATAAACTGCAATTATTGAAGAGGTATATGTAGAACGTAGCTCAAAAAGATTCGTTTTAATTTTAAATTATTTTTTTTCTGCAGTATTTTCAGATTTCTTAGACCTTTTTCCATCTTTCTTTTTTGAAATTCATATGAACTAAAATTGCTGGCCGACGTTCTGATCTAAAATGAAATTCAGCGAGCCATGCAGATGAATAGAAATGTATCCATAAATACGCCGAACACTACTTACAGAATTCAGTTTCATAAAGAATTTAACTTTTCGGATTTCAAGAGAATTATTCCTTACTTAAGAGATCTGGGCATCGATACAATCTACGCTGCACCTATTTTTCAGTCAACACCAGGGAGTATGCATGGTTATGACGGCACAAATTTCAATAAAATAAATAGTGAACTTGGTACGCTGGATGAGCTGAGATCCATTAAAAAAGAGCTAAGTGAATATCATATCAAATGGTTACAGGATATTGTTCCTAACCATATGGCGTTTCATCCCTCGAATGAATGGCTAATGAATCTGCTCGAATTTGGACAGACATCAAAATTTAGCCATTTTTTTGATACCTGCTATAGTTCCAATTTATTCGAGAAAGGAAAGTTAATGGTGCCTATCTTGTCTAAGACTTTAGACAAAACGATTTCAAACCATGAAATTACTGTCGTTTTCTCAGACGATAGCCTTCGGCTTTCTTATCAGGAAAACCTTTATCCACTTTCCCCTGAATCCTATTTTTTCGTCCTTAATGATTATTTAAAAGAGAGCCAATCGGATTTTAGTGGACTTCTGGTTCAAATAAATACGGCTCAAGCTAATGGAGATGTCGAGGAGTGGAGACAGCTGCGTGCGCACATTTTTAAGCACCTTCCCAATGAGAAATTAAAGCATATTCTTGACCAATTTAATAATAATCTGGAAAGTATTCACGAACTGGTGGTTAGTCAGAATTATGAGCTTTGTCCTTGGTGGTTTACAAATCAACGTATAAATTTTAGACGTTTTTTTACGGTCAATGAATTGATTTGTTTAAATGTACAAGACAAAAATGTATTTGAGCAGTCTCATAAGCTTATAAAAAAACTTGTCGATGAAGAACTGATTGATGGATTAAGGATTGATCATATTGATGGACTTTATAAGCCTACTGACTATTTATTTAATTTGAGGGAATTAATCGGTCCACAAACTTATATAGTTGCTGAAAAAATACTTGAACAGGGGGAGAAACTTCCACTCGAATGGCCTATACAGGGAACAACGGGCTACGATTTTTTGTCGGTTTCCAATAATGTTTGCTCCTGTAAATCGGGAAAGAAAATATTGGATAAGTATTATAGAAAAGTTATTGGAGAAAATCTATCCATTAAAAAACAACAGTATATAAAAAAGAGCATAATTCTCGATGAACACATGCAGGGCGAGCTTAATAACCTGGCCCGGTCATTGGCATCACTTTTAGCCGTTAAAAGTCTGAATAAGCTAGGGCCTTTAAAAGATATTCTAACCTCTTTTTGGGGATTTTTCCCTGTTTATCGGTTATATGACGAAAGCTTTCCACTGGTGGCAAACAATTTCGATCTGCTGTCTTCTCTTTTTAAAAAGTTGACCCGAAAACCCGAGCTCGATCAAAAGCTGGTTAATCAATTTCGAGAACTGTTTGAGCAAGCACAGGCAGATTCAAAATCGCTGAGCCATACTGCTGTGGTTGATTTTTTTCTCCGATGTATGCAGTTGGCCGGCCCTGTAATGGCTAAGGGTGTGGAAGATACGTTAATGTATACATACAACCGTTTTATAGGGCACAATGAAGTCGGCGATCATCCGGATAACTGGGGGCTAAGTAAAAAGAAATTTCACAAATTAATGCAGGAAAGGCAAAAATTTTGGCCACTGTCCATCAATGCAAGTTCTACACACGATACCAAACGTGGTGAGGATTCGCGAAGTCGCTTATTAGTCCTAACCGCTATGGCTCAGAAATGGGTTGAACAGGTTCAGATTTGGCAAGATGTGGTTTGGAATGAATATCGAAAAGACCTCCCACATCCGAATGATGAATATTTTATTTATCAGTCGCTGGTAGCCTCTTTTCCAATGGAAAAACAGGATGGAGAAGCATACGACGCATTTGAAAAACGTTTTTTGGACTACTTGGTTAAATATCTACGCGAAGGGAAAGAGCGCTCGAGCTGGGAAAATCCAAATTTAACCTATGAAGACGCTGTTCGGGAATTTGCCTCTTTTTTGCTTGATAAAGATCGTCCTTTTTTTACGAGCTTTTATCAATTTATTGAAGCGGTAGCTGATTTCGGGATTTTAAACTCGCTTACACAGCAAATCTTGAAATTTACTTGTCCCGGTGTACCTGATATTTACCAGGGGTCGGAACTCTGGAACTATAGTTTTGTTGATCCCGACAATCGACGACCGATAGATTATCAATTAAGTGAAAATCTGCTGAAGGCTATTGAAAATATGCCCAATGACAGTCGAATTCGACAATTATGGCAAAATAGATACGATGGGAAAATTAAACTATGGTTAGTTAAGGAATTGGTAAAATTCAGAAAGCATGATGCTGCACTTGCATCAGATAGCAGTTATATTCCGTTAAAAGTAAGCGGTCATTACCGTAAACATATTATGGCATTCGCACGTAGATCTGGAGATGATTGGATGATCGTAGTACTTCCGCTACACCTCGCTGCTATCGGTAAAATCTCCAAATTCGTACCCGGCTCATTTGACTGGGCAGATACGAGGGTTCATCTTTCCGTAAATCATTCCGTGACCTGGCATCACATGCTATTTGACATAGGGGGTGAAGGCACAGAAATTTCAGTGAATGCCATTTTTAGGGATCTTCCAATCGCTATTTTAAAATACAAAAGTAGCCCACCTAAGCGTAGTGCGGGTGTTTTAATGCATATCAGCTCATTGCCATCATCCTATGGAATTGGTGATTTGGGATCCGGAGCTCGTCGTTTTGTTAAACAACTGAATTATAGCGCCCAAAGCTGGTGGCAGGTACTTCCTTTAGGGCCTACAGATGTTGGGCAAAACCATTCTCCTTACAGCACCCTAAGTAGTAGAGCAGGTAATCCATTATTCATCGATTTAAACGAATTGCTGGAATTTGGCTTATTGGAAAGAGGGGAACTAAAGGCTTTAAAAAGAAATAGTTCTAAAACAATAGATTTTGCTGCTATAGTCTTCACAAAATACAAACTTTTGGAGAAGGCATTTAATCGTCTTTCTGTTCAACATGCACTTGATTTCTCCGAATTTGTAGACCGTGAATCTTCGTGGCTTAAGGATTATGCGCTTTTCAAAGTCCTAAAAAACAGACATGGGAATCGTCCTTGGTATGAGTGGCCAACACAATACAAACATCGCGACAGCGCTGCACTTAACGATTTCGCAATTGAATTCGCAGATGAATTGCGAAAGGAAAAATGGTTTCAATACCTATTTTTCAGACAATGGGATGCCATCAGAAAGTACGCATACGATTATGGTGTAAGATTTATCGGTGATATCCCATTTTATGTTGCCTATGATTCTGCCGATGTTTGGGCCAATCCGCACTATTTTTCCATAGGAGCAAATGGTACTATTAAAAATGTTGCTGGGGTTCCGCCTGATTACTTTAATGCAGCGGGACAATTATGGGGGATGCCGACTTATCATTGGGGATCACTCAAAAAAGATGGCTACAGATGGTGGATTGAGCGCCTGTCACACAATTGCGCACTGTTTGATAGGCTACGGCTTGATCATTTTAGAGCATTTTCTTCCTATTGGGAAGTTCCCTTTGAAGAAACTTCCGCCAAGAATGGAAGTTGGTCAACAGGTCCTGGTTCGGATTTTTTTGATCAAGTAAAAGTTCATTTAAATGACATGCCTTTTATCGCTGAAGATCTTGGAGACATCGATGCGAAGGTATACGATCTGCGCGATCAATACAACTTTCCGGGCATGGCGGTTTTACAGTTCGCTTTTGATAAAGATATGGCACATTCACCGCATATTCCACATCATTATTGCAGAAATTCTGTTGCCTATCCTGGAACACACGATAATAATACGACACTTTCTTGGTATCGTGAAGATCTTAAATCATCGAGTAAAATAAATATCAATACCTATTTTGGACAAATTGTTGACAGTAGAAATGTAAATGAGGTCCTCATACGATCACTTTACGCTTCTGTCGCAGATACAGTCGTTGTTGCGATGCAAGATATCCTCAATCTTGATGGATCATGTCGTATGAACCGACCTGCCAGTACGACCGGAAATTGGTTGTGGCGCATGCAGAAAAGAGCTTTTTCTCCAAAACTTCAGGCGAGATTAAATGACTATACAAAATTATACAACCGTTAAACATAAAGATGGAAACAAAAATCAATACTGGAAGCCCTTATCCTTTAGGCGCAACTTACGATGGAGAAGGGGTCAACTTTGCCCTTTTCTCCGAAAATGCCGAAGCTGTCGAACTTTATCTCTATGATAGTTCGAACCAACAAGAAATCGAGAAATTTAAAATAACAGAGAAGACGCATCAAGTTTGGCATATTTATGTTTCGGGAATTAAACCAGGACAACTGTACGGTTATCGTGTGCATGGTCCTTACGATCCGGCCCAGGGGCATCGTTTCAACCCGCATAAATTACTGATTGATCCCTATGCAAAAGCAATTTCCGGTGTCGTACAATGGAATGATGCTTTATTTGCGTACAATATAGGAGAGGACGATTTAAGTTTGGATACAACTGATAGCGCTCCTTTCGTCCCGAAATCCGTGGTTGTAGACGGTCATTTTGATTGGGGGGACGACCATCCTCCGCGTATACCGATGCACCAAAGTGTGATTTATGAAACACATGTAAAAGGTTTTACAGCAACTCATCCGGAGATTCCCCAAGAAATAAGAGGAACATACGCTGCCTTGGCGCATCCTGTCACCATAAATTACTTAAAGGAATTGGGGATCACTGCAATTGAATTATTGCCTATACACCATTTTATTACAGACCGTCACCTACAGGATAAAGGACTAACTAACTATTGGGGATATAACAGTGTTGGTTTTTTTGCCCCTGATGTGCGCTATTCAGCTTCGGGTACCCATGGAGAACAGGTCGTGGAATTCAAGGAAATGGTAAAAGCACTTCATAGTGCGGGGATAGAGGTTATTCTTGATGTCGTTTACAATCATACTGGCGAAGGGAATGAAATGGGGCCAACACTCTCTTTTAGAGGAATTGACAATGCTTCATATTATCGTTTGGCTGAAGATCCACGTTATTATATGGATTTTACTGGAACAGGCAATACATTGAATACCCGCCAGCCTAACGTGCTACGGTTGATCATGGATAGTTTACGCTATTGGGTGCAGGAAATGCACGTTGATGGATTCCGTTTTGATCTGGCATCAGCATTAGCGCGGGAGCTCCATGACGTAGATAAATTGAGCTCTTTCTTTGACGTTATCCATCAGGATCCCGTGATCTCACAGGTTAAACTAATTGCCGAACCATGGGATATTGGAGAAGGAGGGTATCAGGTAGGCGAGTTCCCCGCCGGTTGGGCCGAATGGAATGGAAAGTATCGTGACTGTATCCGCGATTATTGGATCGGAGCGGACAGTATGATCGCTGAATTTGCTAATCGCCTGACTGGATCGTCCGATTTATACCGGGGTGACAATCGTACACCTTCCGCCAGTATAAATTTCATTACTGCACATGACGGATTTACGCTCCACGATCTGGTATCGTACAATGAAAAGCACAATGAAGCTAATGGTGAGGATAATAAAGATGGAGAAAGCCACAACCGCTCCTGGAACTGTGGGGCAGAAGGACCTACAGATGATTCTACGGTAAATAACCTGAGAGAAAAACAAAAAAGAAACATGCTCGTAACATTATTTCTTTCCCAGGGAGTACCTATGCTTGTCGCTGGCGATGAACAGGGGCGAACACAGCAGGGCAATAATAACGCCTATTGTCAGGACAATGAGATCTCATGGCTCAACTGGGCCAATGTAGACCTATCTTTATTGGACTTCACTAAAAAATTGATCCATTTTAGGCGAGAACATCCGGTATTCTGTCGTCGCAAATGGTTTCAAGGATTGCCTATCCGCGGTACAGGTGTTGAAGATATCGTATGGTTTCTTCCAGATGCATCTGAGATGGATGATCATCACTGGCAGGAAGACTATGCGCGCTCACTCGCTGTGTTTTTAAACGGTGCGGGAATTAGATCAGTGGATACCGATGGAAAGAAAATCGTGGATGCTAATTTTTACCTGTTATTTAATGCGTATTGGGAAGATGTAACCTACACGCTCCCCGGTGAAAATTATGGGGCTGGTTGGTTCAAGATCTTAGATACGAATAATGATACGATAGAAAGCTTTGGAAACTATTCAGCAGGAGATTCTATTTTAGTGCCCTCACGTTCCATACTTTTATTTCAATCACAATAAAGTGGGGGATATATATGAGCAAGACAGGAATTGAACAATTGGGTATTCGTCGCAATGGTGACCTTTGGAAGATTCGCGTATGGGCACCAATGGCAAAGAATGTGCTTTGCCGATTTTATCAAAAGGATATGGAGATCGCGCTTAAGCCCCAACAATATGGTTATTGGTACGCAGAGACTGATTTATTAACAGCTGGAGATTTATACTGGATCAGTGTCGATGGCAACGAATTGCCGGATCCGATTTCGCTCTCCCAGCCAGAAGGTGTACATGGTCCCTCAAAAATCGTTTATCTCACTTTTTCTTGGACCGATAAAGACTATCGGCCTCCAGCATTGTCTGATTTTATTATTTACGAGCTTCATGTAGGAACATTTACCTCATCCCATGATTTTGATGGTGTTATCAAAAAGATTCCCTATCTGAAAGATTTGGGTATCACTGCTATTGAAATTATGCCTGTTGCACAGTTTCCTGGTGAGAGAAATTGGGGCTACGATGGTGTCTTTCCTTTTGCAGTGCAGCATTCCTATGGTGGCGCTTCGGAATTCCAAAGGCTTGTGAATTCCTGTCATGAGGCCAATATTGCGGTAATTTTGGATGTCGTCTATAATCATCTCGGTCCAGAGGGAAACTATTTCTCGAATTATGGCCCATATTTTACCGACAAATACCATACGCCCTGGGGTAATGCGCTGAATTACGACGATAGCTATTGTCATGGACAGCGGGATTTGGTACTGAACAATGTACGCATGTGGTTTGAAGACTTTCATATCGATGCGCTGCGTTTGGATGCGGTACATGCAATCAAGGATTTTAACGCTGTTCATATCCTTCAGCAAATTCGTAAGGAAACGGATGAAATTATCGCTAAATCCGAAAAAAAACATTTTCTATTTATTGAATGCGATCTCAACGATCGACGATTTTTAGACCCATTGGCGAAAAATGGTTTTGGGATGGACGCACAATGGCTAGATGAATTTCACCATGCTTTAAGAGTAAGCGTGGGCGAACCCAAAAAGGGGTACTATGAGGAATTTAATGGATTGGCCGATCTCGCCAAAGCTTATGAAAAAGCATATGTATTCGATGGCAACTATTCTCCCCATCGGGAAAAATTCTTTGGAACGGACACTCTCGGTATCAAAGGGGATCATTTTATAGTTTTCTGCCAGAATCATGATCAAGTCGGCAATAGAATGATGGGCGATCGCGCGGCTTCACTCTATCCTGTAGAAATAACGCGACTAATGGCTTTTGCCGTGTTCATATCCCCGTATCTTCCTTTACTGTTTATGGGAGAAGAATGGGGTACAAAACGAGCTTTTCCCTATTTTACCAGTCATAGTGACCCCAAACTTGTAGAGCAGGTGAGACAGGGACGAAAAAAAGAGTTTGAAGATTTTTTTGAAGATTCAGAATTTCTCGATCCGCAGGACGAGACAACATTTAGGAATACCGTTTTGAATTGGGACGAACAGGATAGCGAAGTCCATCAGAAACATTTATCTTATTATAGATCCCTGATAGCATTCCGTAAAACCAATCCTGGGCTGAAAAATATACAGCGCGATGAAATGACGGCTAAATGTCTCCCGGATCAAAAAGTACTTATCTTATCTATGAGAAAAAACAATAGTTCTTTAGTTGTACTGATGAATTTTTCTGCCACTGTACAACAGGTAACGCTGCCTGAGGATCTGCAATGGAAAATGATATTTAATACGAATGAAATGGATGCCGCGGTTTTGTTAGATACTGATTATGCTCAAACCACTGTCGCATCACTAAAACCTTGGTCAGGTCAGGTCTATATTTCTATCTAGATGCATGGTATATAAAAAATTTTATATACCATACATCAGGTTTTTATATCGCGTTAAGCAGCCCCTCGGATTACACGTAACAGAACGACAATAATGGCGATAACCAATAAAACGTGAATTATATTCCCTGTAGCATAACCTCCAAAGAAACTAAACGCCCAAATAATGACTAAAATAACAGCAATGATATATAATAAATTTCCCATAATATATTTGTTTTTTTCAGTAGAACAGCCTTCGATGGATTATGGTTTGAATGGATAAAATTTAAACGTTAGTTGTTAGTTATCAATCGTTAGTTGTTAGTTAACAATAAAGTGTACAGTTGTCAGCGGCCGACTACTAAACTGGTTTGCAAATAACACTTTAGAATAAACGTATTTATAACATTTCCCATATATAAATACCCTATTGTCTTTTTTTATTATTTGCTTATTTTTTTATCTGTATTTAAAATTAAGCGCAAAAATCCATTAAAATTTGCTTAATAGGCTTTGTAAATAAGGACAACGTATTTTTACCGCTAACAATGCTATTTATTTTACATGCAAATTGGCCCTCAAAATTAGCACTCTTCTTGTTATCCTTTTCTTGTAAAATCATTTTAAACAATCAGTTGAATAAAGAAAGAGGATAAGTTATGAACAACCACAATTTAAATGTACTCATCAACGAAAAAAGAAGTTTACTTCATCATTTTGCTGCTAAATTTACAGCTGATCCGGATGAAAAGGAAGACCTGATCCAAGAAACGTGGATACGCGCATTGAAGTCCATAGACAATTTTGTTCAGCATCCGAAGCTAATGAGCTGGTTATATGTAATTATGAAACATACTTACATCAATAAGTATAGAAAAGCAAAGCGCACCACCGAGATTCAAGATCAATATGTGGTCTTGGAAAGTACAAATACAACAGAACTCAACAAAGGGATCAATAAGTTTATGGCCGAGGATATCGAACGTGCGATGAACAGCTTAACGGCAGAAAACTATGAAATTTTCCGTTTGTTTTTAGATGGTTATAAATACCATGAAATTGCATCCTATTTTGATATGCCAGAAGGTACAATAAAAACTCGAATCCATATGGTAAGAAAAAAGCTGCAAAAACAGCTTAAGGTCTACCGGTTAAATTGAAATCCCAATAAATAAAATAAGCGCTAACGTTTCAGTTTAGTTTGATTTTTGCAAAAGGCTGACTTTTTAAGGTCAGCCTTTCTTTCGTATACTTTCAAAACAATAGTTCCTTTGCGGAAATCGTATGGTCATCAACTGAACATGATTGTACTCCGACGAAGGTTCATCCCGGCTGCAGCTTTTCAACTATTTTCCAATTGTCCTCTTTTTTATCATAGCGAAGTAGCCAGGTTTCCTGGGGCACTTTCTCTTCCTTATCGGTTGAATGTTCACCCACTGTAATCGTGATCTCTGAAGGAAGAGCGTGGATAATTTCGGCATAGGCTTTTTCGCCACCGAGGAATTCGATAATTGCTGGCATCGCATTATAACCAATTTCCGGGCTGAATAAGAACTCAGCTATGCCGCCATAATGAATCTCAGTACCATGAAAAATAATACCATTCATAATCTTACAAATTGAAAGTTAAAGTTATAGTGATCTTATCTCAGATCATAAATTTTGGAATTTTGATCTGCGATAATTTTAACAGTCGTATACCATTTTTGTTTTTTTAGCAATCCAATAATTTATTTTGCAAAAGCAATCTATTTGTTTTTGAGACGTGTTATATCAGTAATTAAAAGCAGGAGCTTGAGGGTGAAATAGAAAAATTTTCAGGCAAAAAGGATTCAAAAAAATAATATATTCATCATGAACGTAAAAAGAATATTTGGAACTATTCTCACAGTATTGGGTATTGTAGGACTAATCTATACCGGCTATGAACTGATCATGAAAAGTAATGCCTATACGAATTTGGCAGTAGTCGGCATTTTGGCGCTTATTTTCTTCTCATCAGGAATAAGTCTTGTGAAGAACACTAAAGACGAGTCTTAAAGGCGGTTCATTTTAGGAAGTCTAATTTCCGGCTTTTGCTAAAAATTAGTGAAGGTCGGATTATCAAGTCCAACCTTCATACATGAATTTTACTTAATATAGTTGAGAATATAAATAACAACTATATACCTCGCATTGTTTTCGTAAAAAGCCTTTAGCTGTTAGCCAAGGTTTTTGCTGTATTTCAACTATTCTTGGGCAGCCTTGTCGTTTACGAAACCGCCTGCTATCCCTGTTAATGCTTCGTCGGTATCCTTCTCATTGTCTAAGGTTTTTTGGAGCAATGAAGCTACATCGTCGTGTCCCATCGTTTCTGCAAATGTGCGAAGAGTACCGTAAGTAGCGATCTCGTAGTGTTCTACTTTCTGTGCTGCAAGGATGAGGCCTGCATCTCTGGTAAAAGTATCCTTTTCTGTGTCAGAAATGATCGAATCGGCTTCATCAAGCAGACCCTGCATAGCGTCACATTTTTTAGCAACAGCTTTTTCTCCCAATTGCTCAAATACCTGTTCAAGAGTTTCTATATGTTTCTGAGTTTCCTTGGTATGCTTTTCAAAAGCAGCGGCGAGTTTTTCGCTAGTTGCCGCTTTCTGCATTTTGGGTAAAGCTTTCACTAAGTGCTTCTCGGCCCAATAAATGTCTTTTAGTTCATCGACGAAAAACTCGTGGAATTCACTGTCTTTCATTTTTCCGGTATTACCAGAAGGTTTTTTTGTGGCATTTTTTGCCGGTACAGATTTCGTAGTTGCCATAATAAAAATTTTAAGTGTTACTGCATAGATAACCTAGCCCAAACCACTTTAGTTCAATAAAAGATTTTTAACTGTTTTCAAATAAAAACGAAAGCGATATTCTCTTATAAGGTTGGGTACAATCCTGTTAGCAAAACCTTTCGCACGCCAGCATTGTTCAGATTAATATTTATCAGGCCATAAAAAGCAATTTGCTAAATCAGAGAAAACCATTTCATATTGAGTTTTGTGCTATATCAAAATCGAATTAACTGATAGCGTAATATGCATTTTATTATTTACCAATATATTAATTTTTAAAATACCGATCATGGCCGATAATAAATCCAAAAAGCGAAAAACAGCTAGAAACAGATCACCTAAAGATACAGCTATGGGATTAGCTAAATATCGGCAAAAGCGTACGGAAGAGAAAACCCCGGAACCCTTTGGTGGGAAACCAAGTGGAACAGAATTACGTTAGAAAGGATGAATAGTGAAGGTGATATTTTTAAGCCTGTCCTTAGCAAAGGTATTGATCTTAAAAAAGTAATTGAAAAATATACGAAATAAACGCATCAAAATCTGCATGGATAATCCGGAATTAAAAACCAGTAATAAAAAATCAATATATAGTGCACTCGCGGCGAATTTATTAATTGCATTAACTAAATTCATTGCGGGAGCATTTACAAATAGTTCCTCCATGATTTCAGAGGGTATTCACTCAACGGTAGATACTGCAAATCAATTGCTCATACTTTATGGTTTAAAAAGAAGTAAGAGGCCACCCGACCAGTCTCATCCTTTTGGTTATGGTAAAGAACTATACTTTTGGTCTTTTGTTGTTTCCATTCTGATTTTTGGGCTTGGTGGTGCACTATCTATTTACCAGGGTGTAGCTCATATCATGAAACCCGAATTAATGAGCGATCCTTTTTGGAATTATATTGTACTTATACTCTCCTTAATTTTTGAAGGAACTTCTTTTTTTATTGCTTTAAAAGAATTCAATAAAACCCGCAATGGCATGGGTTGGTGGGATGCAATTATTAAGAGTAAAGATCCTTCCAGTTTCCTTGTGGTCTTTGAAGATGGTGCAGCTGTGGCAGGGTTAATTATCGTTATGATACTAATGGGACTAAGTCATTACTTGCAGATTCCTGAATTAGATGGCCTAGCTTCAGTAATCGTGGGCTTGTTGTTGGTTTTTGTATCCTTTATATTGGCTAGAGAAAGCAGAAGCTTATTAATGGGAGAGGGAATTGCTTCAGAAACAAGATTGAAAATCGCCCAACTTGCGGAAAAGGATTCGGCTGTTGTAAAAACTAAAAACATACTATCCACTTATCAATCGCCAGAGTATGTTGTATTGATGCTTATTATTGACTTTGAAGATCATCTTGACACAGAGGAGATCACCGAGGCGATACGCCGGATTCGTGAGGATATAAAAAATGAATTTGAGTTTGTACACTTTGTGATTATTCAACCAGAATAATCACATACAAGCCCTTATGCTAAGTAGAATGAACAGAGAATTATTTAAAATGATACATTTGTAAATAACAATTTCAGAGCTGCTTAACGATGAATTTTCAAAATAATCAATTAGAATATATGTCACTTAAGCCGTGGCAATCACTTGAACACATCGTAGAGAGTATCTGGATGGTAATAAATCATTCTGATGAGAATAAAGAAGGAATTATCGTTCCAGACGGCAAAATAGACTTATTTCTTTTTATAGATGAAAAAGGAGCTTTTGAGATTTTTATTTGTGGAGTCTGTACAGAACCTATTATAAAGCCACCATTCCCGAAATCTCGGATGTTCGCCATTAGCTTTTATCCAACTGCTGCGGAATATATTTTTAATCACTCTTTTTCGGATTTAAAAAATACAAAAAAAACGTTGCCAGATGATTATTGGGGATTTTCAAAAGATGACCTCATTGACTTCGAGTATTTTTATAAAAAGGCCTGTTATACTATTTCTTCAAAGTATAAAAAACAAATGGATGGAATGAAACACAAGTTGTTTGAGCTTATCAGTAAATCTAGGGGAGAAATTACAGTAAAAGAACTGGCGGGTAAAATATGTTGGAGTAGCAGGCAGATTAACCGCTATTTCCAGAATTGGCTTGGGCTTACGCTAAAATCATATGTTAATATTGTACGTTTTTCAAATTCATTGCAACAACTGAAAGAAGGAAATTTCTATCCAGAACTGAACTATGGAGACCAATCTCACTTTATCCGTGAAGTAAAAAAATATGCCGGAGTAACGCCAACTATTTTAAGCAAAAATGAAAACGACCGATTTATCCAATTGAACCTGATTCCTGATGCATAATTTTGTATTAAACAAAAGAAGAAAAAATGTATCTAAATCACATCAACCTGGTCGTAAAAGAGGTAGATAAAGCCGTAGACCTATTTACGCAAAATTTGGGTTTTAATTTAATTATAAACAGAAACAGCAAAATGGCAGTGCTTGAAAGTAGCAATAATTTTGCTTTAGTCCTTTGGGGACAGCAATTGAACAACGATGAAAATAAACCTAAGTATCCAGCGAATTTCCATATTGGATTTTATCAAAAAGATGAGAAAGCTGTTCACGAGGTATATCAGAAATTAATAAACGACAGCGGTTTGAAATTTGAAAGCGCACCAAAGAAAATCAGGGATTCATTTGGATTCTATTTTTATTTTGAAAATCTGATGATTGAAATCAGTGTAACTCCTTTTAAATGAGTATAAAGTTGAGATTATCTCAGAGAGGTTAGATTTGCTATCAAAATTAAAAACAGAGCGGGGGAATATTAAACCAACCAAAAAATCTATAGTATGAGTTATAAGAGCTATTATTTGAACTGCTTCATATTGATGTTGCCGATCATTATTTGGAATATTTTATTAAGCAATAAGTTGCCTGCCAATTATCAGGCCGAAATATTTTCTGCTAATATTCCGGACGTGGTAACGTACGGTGAGAATATTTTTAGGCTGTTTATAGTTGTAATTTCATTTTTGATGCCTCTGCAGCTGCGTACAAAAAGGCAAAAAGTCGGCTTCAGCATTTATCTTACGGGATTATTGCTGTACATGCTTTCGTGGGTTTTATTAATTTTATTTTCTAAAAGCATTTGGAGCAATAGCCTCCTTGGTTTTTCTGCTCCCGCTTACACACCTTTGGTATGGCTTTTAGGAATTTCTCTGATAGGAGATACCTTTAGTTTTAACTTGCCATTCAAGAGATGGATTTTTACCAGTGCATCTGCCTTATTTTTAGCCTTTCATCTTACTCATACCATTCTTGTTTATAAAACTTTTACGAAGATCTAGGCTTCATTTTTTTAGTATACTGTTTTTTAAACTCCCCGGGAGCCTGTCCAGCAAAATAATTCCGAGCCTGACAGCACGATAAGTGGCTAGATTTACGATGCTGGGAGACGTAGCTGGAAGTCCGCAACTCCACCTTTGACAGTCTAAATAAAAGCGGCAGGTCATGCCTGCCAACTCTATTTGATTGTGTTGTTATTTATTGCGGGGATCTCCAGAAGTAGGCAGGATCAAACGTAATCACGTTGTTTTTTAAATATTTGTTATTGCTTTTGTCAAACCCACTTGGAACTAAAGAAATGTACTGCAGATCAGGGGCTACGGGCCTATATCTACTTTCTGTGTTAAACTGGCTTTTATTCGTGCATTGAATCCAGTATAAATTCTTTGCCATATAATAATCCAGGTACCAAAGTTTATTTACTTTGGACTCTGCGTTTAGCTTGAGCGATTGATTATTTTTTAAACGCTCCCTAACTTCTTCAATGCTCAGTAAATTGTTGTTGTCGTCCATCACAAATGTACCATGTGAAGGATCCATCCACAACCATTTTTTTAGAGTTTCAGCATATACGCTATTGATCACATGGCAGTCAGTATCTTTGTCGTCTTTTGGCATGCATGTAACATAGCGCGACTTAAATCCCATAGCGAGATACATTTCATTTAACGTCATCGCTTTGTGCCTACAGTTGAGACCTTTTCCTGTTGCCTTGTGGTAGTTGTAAAAATCGATTGCGTCAAATTCACATAGTGCCCAATTGCTGCCGTCATATTTAATGTTATTTGCTACAAAAAACATGATATTACGGATTTTCGAAATTTCGTCGCCATTACCGGCTATCGAGTCCAAGTTGAAAAAACTTTTTACCGCTAATAAATTAGGACTTCTTGTTACCTGGTAGGTAAATGTCGGCAAAGAGTCACTATTTGCTGAAATGTATCCTCCAGATTGCTGCAATAGGGTTAATTTATCGTACTGCTTCAGTTGGACTAATGCTTTTACAAATTTTTTTTCCTTACGGATATTGTCTAAATCATGATCATTTAAAGCATTACGATAGTCGGTATATCCCCACAAAACTGCCTTTTCAAAACTTGAAACAGCTTGTTTTTTTTGATTGAGTAATGATTGTAAACAAGCAAGGTTGTAGTTTATATTCGCATTAATTTCACCTATCGTAGTTTGATATTCCTGCTTTTCTTTTTCAGATAGCTGTAAGCTGTCCATTTTGGCCGATATGGCATTTAATACTTTTGTGGCTTTTTGATAATCCTTTGCCGGATAATAGGTATTATAATCCCGTTCTAATTTCTTAAAGTCTGATAGGAACTTATTCCATGTCGTCGAGTTTGTTTGTGCAAATGCACTGCCTGTCAAAAATATGAACAGAAGAAGGTTAAATAATGGTTTCATTGGAGGTCTTTAGTTAAATACTGTTTTATTCATAATTAGTGGTTAACAAGGTACTTGCCAAAATACTATCCTCTTGAAAATAAAAACTTTGAGTTAATAACCCTGTTCGATACCGAACAGTTGCTAGCTAAAAACGAACATTCCACAGGCATCAATTCCTCCAAAAGCTGGTATATATGGGGATAGGTCATAAAAAATACGATATGAGAAAAAAATAACAGCATTTATGTCAATGTTCTTACTGTGCGTTTTTGCTTTTGGACAAGACACACAGACTTTTTCAGTATATTTTATTTGTTTTTAAAATATACTTTTTGGTATATTTGTAGCGTAAATAATAAAACAGATGTTGACAAAAGCAGAAAAAACAAAACAATTTATTCTTGAAACCGCCAGCCCGCTTTACAATGAGAAAGGGATATCGGGTGTGAGTATTGACGATGTTTTGGAAGCGACCAAGTTAACTAAGGGCTGTCTTTATGGACATTTCAATGGAAAAGAGGATCTTTCGGAACAGGTTGTAGACTATTCCCTAAAAAAAATAACCGAAAGAGTGGCATCTACTGTATCAAAAGGTAAAACAGCGAGAGACAAGATCTTTTTATATCTTGATTTTTATAAGAACCCAATCGATACATATATCGCAGGAGGCTGTCCCATCTTTAACACCGCTGTTGAGGCTGATGATAATTTTCCTTCGATAAAAAAGAAGGTTGCAGCAGTTCTGAATGCTGGTCAGATTGCTCTTTCAAATGTACTGGAAGAAGGAAAAATTAACGGTGAATTTTCAGAAAACCTAAATGCAGAAGTTTTTGCCTTTAAAATGTTTTCAGCGATAGAAGGTGGAATTGTTCTGAGCAGGACGATGGGATCGAGAAAATTGATGCTAGAACTTATCAAGGACCTTAAAAAAGAATTAGAGCAGTATATGCTGTAATTTTTTTTGAAACAAAATAGACTAAAAAGTATATTTTAAATATTAAACCAAAGAATTGAAATATGAGCAACAAATTGTTTGAAAGCTACGAGCTTAATGGTAAACGGTTAAATAACAGGGTGGTAATGGCTCCGATGACCAGAGCCCGATCTGCCAACGAGGGTAATGTTGCAACCGAACTGACTGCGATATATTACGCGCAGCGTGCAACAGCTGGACTGATCATTACCGAAGGCACTTTTATCAGTGAGGAGGGTGTTGGATTTATCAATGTTCCCGGAATCTATACAGATAACCAGGTTGAAGGCTGGAAATTGGTCACTGATTCTGTTCACGATAAAGGAGGGAAGATCTTTGCCCAGCTCTGGCATACAGGAGCTTATTCGCATCCCGATTTGCATGAGGGCAGATTACCTCTTGCTCCATCCGATTTTAATCCTGGGCAGAAAGCATTTACTTTAGAAGGCTTTAAACCTACCGTTGCTCCTCAGCCGATGACAATTGAAGATATCAAAAGAACAGTTAACGATTTTAAACAAGGAGCTATCAATGCTTTCCGTGCTGGTTTTGACGGGATAGAGCTTCATGGTGCAAACGGCTATCTTCTGCAGCAGTTTTTCAGCAAAAATGCCAATAACAGAACAGATGAATACGGAGGTTCTCCTGAAAATCGCGCAAGAATTCTTTTTGAAATATTAGATGCGATCAGAGAAGTGGCTGACATCAAAAATGTTGGCGTGCGTCTCAATCCATCGTTGAATGGAATAATGGGAATTGCTGTGGATGATGAGACCATTGCGACGTATAATTACATTGTCAGCCGGTTAAATGATTATGATCTGGCCTACATTCATTTAATAGAGCCTTTCACCGATGTAACGGGTAATAAAAATGCGATTCAGCACGTGGCAAAGCATTTTCGTGAAATTTATAAAGGAACTATTATCATTAACCGTGCTTTCAATAAACAGACAGCAGAACAGGTCCTTGAGGAGGGAGATGCCGACTTAGTGTCCTTTGGTGTTCCATTTATAGCCAACCCAGATCTTGTAGAACGCTATAAAAGAGATTCTATACTGAATACTCCGGATCAGGATACCTTCTACACACCCGGTGAAAAGGGATATACAGATTATCCATTTTTAAATAAATAAGAACACAGTTATATACATATAATAATATCAAACGAAATTTGTCAAAATGAAAACAACAGGAAATACTATATTCATTAGCGGCGGAAGCGCAGGAATAGGATTGGCAATTGCCAAAAAATTAAATGAAGCAGGAAATAAAATTATTATAAACGGACGTAATGAGGACCGTCTTCAAAGAGCGTTGACCGAGTTGAAAGATGCCGTTGCCATTCAGGGTGATCTCTCAGTAGAAACAGATAGGATACGAATTGCAGAAGATTTGAAGACAAATCATCATGATGTAAATATCATCATTAATAATGCGGGAGCAGCTTTTGGATATTTACTCAGTGAAACGACCAATGCACACGAAAAAGCAATGATCGAGATGAATACGAACTATTTTGCGATCATTCACTTTACAGAATTAATGATTCCACATTTGTTGGAAAAAGAAGAATCAGCGGTGGTCAACGTTTCGTCTATTGCTGTATATGGAAGTCATAAATTTCTTCCAACCTATGGTGCAACGAAAGCGGCACTACATAGCTATACTACAGCTCTGAGAAAAACTTATGAAGAGCAGCAAAAACTTCAGGTCTATGAGGTCTATCCTCCATTGGTAAACACCGATTTTTCTGCTGAAATAGGTGGGGCGGCTGGAATTGCGCCCAGTGAAGTGGCGGACGAACTGTTTATTGGACTGGAAAACAATTTGTTTGATATTCCTGTTGGTGATACAAAGGTTTACGCAAATGCAATTGGGGAAGCTATGGCAAAATTAGTTCAGGCATAAATACAAGCTGAATCAGTCTTTTGAGAAATTAAAAGGTTGGTTCAGTTCTTATTAAATTTTTCATTATGAATTTGAAAAATAAGGTGATCCTGATAACTGGAGGAGGTTCAGGAATCGGACTGGAAGCTGCGAAACAGTTTTTAGCACTGGGAAACAGCGTAATTATTACGGGAAGAAACCAGTCAAAACTGGAAGCTGTAAAAAAGCAATACCCTGAAATAACGATTATTCAATCCGACGCTTCTCAGGAGAAGGATGCAATCGCTCTTTATGAAAAGATAAGCGAAATGGGGGGTATTGACATCCTGTACAATAATGCAGGTGTTGGGGTTGCTCCGTTAAACCTTGGTATTGCCGACACTAGACATCTGGAAGGTGCTGTTTATGAAATGGAGGTTAATTATTTCGGGATAATCCGCCTGAATAATCTATTTATGGAAATGCTCAAATCCCGTCAAGAGGCAGCAATCATCAATACAACCTCCATTTTGAGCATTGTTCCGTCGGTATTGGAAGCAACGTATTCTGCTTCGAAAACGGCTTTGGCATTTTATACAAAATCATTGCGGTCACATTTGCAGGCAATCCATAGTTCGGTGAAAGTTTTTGAATTGCTTCCACCTTTGGTCGATACCGATATGGTCGCCGATCGGCAGGATAAAAAGATAAGTACGCAACAACTGGTCAAGGGGCTGATTTTAGGTATGAAGAAAGACGTTGAAACGATAAAAGTGGGGGATACAAAGGTTATTTCCATTCTTAATAGGATTGCGCCTAAGATGGCCTATAATATAATCAATGCTAAAAAAGAGTATATAAAATTGAAATAATCATGAAAGCATTTCTAATTAATAATTATACAAAGGGAGGTCTGCAGCTGACAGATGTTTCTTTACCAAAAATTAAAAACAATGAAGTTTTGGTGGAGATTTATGCAACAGGCTTAAATCTGTTAGATTCGAAAATAAAAACAGGGGAATTCAAACTTATTCTTCCCTACAAAATGCCGCTTATTTTAGGTCATGATCTTGCTGGAATTGTAAAGGAAGTGGGAAATAATGTAAAAAAATACAATGTTGGAGATGAAGTTTATGCTAGGCCGACCGACTTTCATATAGGTACATTTGCAGAATATATAACGGTGAGGGAAGAAGATTTAGCCTTTAAACCAAAGAATCTTTCGATGGAAGAAGCTGCATCGGTTCCTTTGGTCGCACTCACAGCGTGGCAGGCTCTGGTGGAAATTGGTCGGTTAAAAAAAGGACAAAAGGTATTTATTCAGGCAGGTTCGGGAGGAGTAGGTACTATTGCGATCCAGTTGGCGAAACATCTTGGCGCAACTGTTGCGACAACTGCAAGTGCCAAAAGTTTTGATTTCCTGAAAGAAATAGGCGCTGATGTTTTAATTGATTATAAAACACAGGATTTTGAAGCAATACTGAAAGATTATGATCTCGTTTTAAATAGCCAGGATAATAAAACACTTGAAAAATCATTAAATATTTTAAAAGCAGGAGGCAGGGTCATTTCAATTTCCGGTCCACCAACACCTGAGTTTGCTGAAGCTATCCATGCGAATTGGCTGGTGAAGATGGTAACAAGATTTCTGAGCTTCGGGATTAAGAAAAAGGCGAAAAAATTGGGCGTTGATTACACGTTCCTTTTTATGAAGGCAGATGGAAATCAGCTCAATGAAATTACAAAATTGATAGAGTCTGGAATCATTAAGCCTATTATAGACAAAGTATTTCCGTTTGAGGAAACCAACAAAGCTTTAGAATATGTTGAAAATGGAAGAGCGAAAGGAAAAGTTGTGGTCAAAATAAAATGAAAGTGAAGATCATTCTAAACAAGCTTTAGTTTTGCTTCAAGTTATTATAAACAACATGTAGGTACCCCATTTTTCCAAATTTCTGAATCTATCATGGCAAGCCTGATTGCCGGTCATTGGGTTTAAAATGTTACGAAACGGCCCAATGGAATTTAAATGATAAACGGATTGCATTCACCTACAAGCATGTTCTTAAAGGCTAAAAATTAGCAATATATCTGATACTCACTGATAGATTTTATTCTGTATGTGGCTTATTTTGCACCGTATAAAGAGATTTATAGTTTTTAAGACAATGTCACAACAGATTCCAGCCGGTCTCATCTTTTCTCTACAAATCGGTGCTCTGCATAATAGGTTTAGTTATTAATCTTGTCCCCTTAAGAAGTATTATACCATGATTCTATCCCGATAATTGAAAAATGATAGCGGATAATAAATACAGCTTTACGAATTATAAAATAGCCTTTCATACCAAAAAGACCGGCCGTATATTTACATACGTGAGTTTGAGTCAAATAATTGAAGTTCGGTAGCGAGCTCGCGCTATTTTAAAAATGGTGAATTAAGCTTTGGTGTACTATTTGGCGAGGCTATATATGTGGGGATAGGTCATAAAAAATACGATATGAGAAAAAAAATAACAGCATTTATGTCAATGTTCTTACTGTGCGTTTTTGCTTTTGGACAAGACACACAGAAAACTAAACCCCAGATAAAAACAGAGGAAATAACCTACCATGGAATAGCGGGGCGGCCTATTAGCAGAAGCGACATGCAAGGACTGGATCAATATAAAGAGTACAATTTAGATGGTACCGTTTCAACTATCTATATCGTAGAGTTTGACAAAAGCAAGAATAAAAATAATTACAATTTAAATGAAAGATATATCTATGAAAAAGGCAAACTCTGCAAAATAGAACTAATTGGCACAGTTACAGGGGATAAATATGGGGAGATTTTGTTCTCTTATAATGAACAAAAACAATTGACAAAAAAGATTGAAAACCGGTACGAGGGCAATAGGTTAAGTCTGAATCAATTTAGCGCATACACGGATTATTTTTATAATGAAAATGACGAAACAATAAAACGTTATGAATACGACGAAACAAAAAAAGACTTTTTGTTAGTTTCTATTGTCACTAAAATATATGATCGGAATAAAAATATGATTCAGGAAAAAACTGACAATTTTGATGGCAATATATCAGGGGTTGTCGATATCAGATATGACAATTCAAATAAACCAATCGAGCTAAATTCTTCTTATTTTAAAGAAACAAAAAATTATAAATACAATTCACATGGCGAAATAGAAGAAGAAAAAAGCAGATCTGAAGAAAGCCCTACCATACAATCATCAACCTATTCATATATTTATGATAATTATGAAAATTGGGTTGAACAAAAGCAGATTATTAAAAGAAATCCTAAAGACGAATTTGAAGGTGGAATTTTAATAAAAAGAAAGATCGAATATTATGAATAAAACGACCACTAAAAAGTGGTATTTGGTTGTTTTTAATGGTTCGATGATTACTTTGTTTTTACAATAATTGATCAACATTGGGGTGGAAGGATACGAAATTCTATCTATTTAAGACAAGTTTTTTATTATTAATCAGCAAATTGACGGAGGTAAAGTTTCAAAATGTCAAACGCGGTTTATAATGAGAAGAGGTTATAGAATTGTGTAACGGTCGGGACTGTCCCACTAAGTGTATAAATAAAAACTACGGAGTTCAGTTATGTTACTTATAACTGGACTTTTTTTCAAATAAATATAATTCAATTAAAAGCCCGTGGGGAGAGTAATCGCTCCATCGCTAGGTTGTGGGGCATCAACCGAAAGACAGTCAATGAATATGTCATATATACTCCGCATCTCGTTAAACAACGCATATCTGTTTTTATGGGTTTAATCTATTGTATTCAAGAAGTTTTTATCAATCGGACTACAAGTCTCCAGAAAGGAGTAGAAAGTTGTTAAAAGTCCAAGTTGACGCGTTGCAACTTGAACTTTTAATTTAATAGTTTTTTTGGGGGTACTTCCTTATTTTCCTAAATCATTAGAATTTGGCTATCACGTCAATTCGCTAAGCTGAGACGATTTTATTTTCAAAAATCACAATTTAATATAGCACCACTGCTAGCATTGCTAACAAGTTGCCGATATTGACTCAACCATTTAGAATTTAGTTTTTTTCTGATCGGAATAAAGTTATTTCTTCGCAATTGTATCTCATCTTCGCTTATGTCAGCTGAAAGCATATGTTGGTCAATATCAATAACGATGTGGTCTCTGTTTTTTAGTAATCCAATTAATCCACCTTCAGCAGCCTCAGGGGAGACATGTCCTATAGCTATTCCGCGAGTAGCTCCGCTGAATCGCCCATCTGTTATCAAGGCTACCGAACTACCCAATCCCATTCCCATGATCAGGCTTGTAGGTGTCAACATTTCCTGCATCCCCGGCCCACCTTTGGGACCTTCGTAACGGATCACCACAACATCGCCAGCTTTGATCTCACCGGCAAGGATGCCTACTATGGCATCTTGTTGGCTATCATAGCAAACTGCAGTCCCGCTAAATTTCTTTTCGCCCGTGATTCCTGCGGATTTTACCACAGCTCCCTGCTCTGCCAGATTTCCAAATAGAATCGCCAATCCTCCGACAGGACTGTATGGATTGTTTATTGTATGTATAATTGTTGAATCTTTGATCGCTGCATTTGCTATCTTTTCGAATAGCATTTCGCCACCGACCGTTATATTATCCAGGAGGACATGGTTGCTGCGCTTGGTCATTTCGTTCATTACAGCATTTACGCCCCCGGCGCGATGGACGTCTTCCATGTGAACGGTGCTTAAACTGGGCGATATTTTTGCGATGTGAGCTACTTGATCTGATATTGAATTAATGTCCCTAAGCTGAAAATCTACATCTGCTTCGTGAGCTATAGCAAGCATATGAAGAACAGTATTGGTACTACCACCCATAGCCATATCCACTGCAAAAGCATTCTGGATGGCTTTTGCATTAATGATGTTTTTAAGTTTGAATTGTTTGGAAAGCTGATCGTCTTTGGCGATTTCACAGATCCTTCTGGCTGATTCCCGATATAGATTTTCACGCTCGGGTGTTAACGCCAATATGGTTCCATTACCAGGTAGTGCTATACCCATAGCTTCCATCAGCGTGTTCATGGAATTTGCTGTAAACATACCCGAGCAACTACCACCACTGGGGCATGCGTTACACTCGATGTCTTTGAGTTCATCGTCACTGATTAAGCCCGCTTCGTGTTTGCCCACAGCCTCGAAAGCTGTAGACAGGTCAATGGCAGTACCATCTTTGGTATATCCTTTTCGCATGGGTCCTCCACTTACAAAAATTGTAGGCACATCTACACGTAGCGCACCCATAATCATCCCGGGTACAATCTTATCGCAGTTAGGGATAGCTATCATCGCATCCAATTTGTGTGCATTCATGACGCTTTCAATTGAGTTGGCAATTAATTCTCGGCTGGGGAGCGAGTAAAGCATACCATCGTGTCCCATAGCAATACCATCGTCAATACCTATCGTATTGAATTCAAAAGGAATACATCCGTTTGCCTTGATTTCTTCTTTAATGATCTCAGCAACCTTATTCAGAAAAAAATGTCCGGGTATAATTTCGATAAAGGAATTTGCTACTCCAATAAAAGGCTTATCGAAATCGTTATCATTTATGCCTGTGGCCCGAAATAGGGCTCTATGGGGAGTACGTTGGTATCCCTTCTTTACTTCATCGCTTCTCATTTTTTATTAGTTATATAGTAGATTTTAGTCTACTTAGTGTTTCAGGCGATATGGCCAGATAAGCCGCAAGGTTGACATTAGACAAACGCTGTATGAGCTCAGGATTATTTTTCAGTAGATCGCGATAGCGTTCTTTAGCGGTTTGAGTTAATAAGCTGCTGAGTTTATTATTTATGACAGTTAATCCATATTCGAGAATGTAGATATAAAAATTGTCCCAGCCAGGCATGTTTTCTCTCAAAAAGGTAAAATCAGTGTTGCTGATGCTGAGCACCTCCGTATCTTCTACTGCTTGGATAAATTCTGTAGCTGGCTGTCTTGAGATAAAACTAACGATAGAGGTTAGAAAAGTATGCTCAAAAGCCATGAATCGGGTTGCCGTTGATAGTTCGTTATTGCGAAAATATAGGCGCAAACAGCCCTTACCGACAAAGAAAAGATAGTCTGCAATGGAACCTTCGTTGAGCAGATGGTTATTTTTCTTTATCGATTGATGTTTAAAATAAGTTAGGGCCTCTGCTAATTGCTGTTCGGTTAACAACGCTTTCTCACGTAACAATTGTAATAGTTGCTCTCTCATCGCTTATTATTTTATACGTCAAAGATGCACTTTATATTAGGATACAGTCGTTGACATTGGTCAAAAACGTCAACGATTTATTAAAGTTTTAATCTTCTATTGGATAATGGAACTTTGGTAAGTTTAGAGCTAATACAACATTAAAATATACACCAATTATTTCTTTGTTAGGTGCGAAAGCTGTTCGTTTGACTACAGTTGGAAGCGACGGATAAATTAAGTAGATTTAATTTCTATAAAACTTCTTATATGAAGTTTCCATTTTGTTATAATTATTGGTCGGATTTTATACGGTCTTCTTTGCACAAAATGCTGCGGCACATAGCGTTTCGAAGATGGAATTGAAGGAGACATACATCGTTGATATAGATCCGAAAGAAATAATTTTAGCGGATTGGTTTCCGTCATTCAACTATTTTTGAAAGACATTTTTGGTTTGTCGTTATTTAGTATTCTTTAGTTAGATGCAATTGAAGAAAACCGTTTTTAAGCGCCTGTCCTTTGTACTTGAACTTTGAACTTAACTCCTCATTGTTTGCTAAAATTGCTCCAGCTCCAGTGATTATAGGGCTGACGTTAAAATAAATATCGGTAACCAAATTCTTGTCCAAAAAAGCGTTGAAAGTACTTGCTCCGCCTCCAACGGCTATTTCCCGCACTCCTTTTGCAGACATATATGCAATTGCCTCTTCAGGACTTGCTAAAGTCTTGTAACCATCAGCCGTATAAGGTTTATCGGCCAATATGATGATTTCTATTCCCTTAAAATGATCTTTTACCGGATCTGGAAAATTTAGAAAATTTTCAAATGTTTTCAATCCTATCACTACATTTCCAACCTGCCTTACAAATTGTACGTAAAATTCCATTGCTTCCGGTGGCAGCTTATGATGTGGATTATCGGATATCAAAATTCTTCCATTAGCTGAAATATTTGCGATTACTGTTACTTTCATAATGATTTTCCTTAAATTTCTGTTCAACAAAACTATTGGATATTCAATATATATTTACTATTCATTACCTTTAGGAAAGTAACTATCATATGAGCAATAAAAATATTGATAAAGAAACGATATTGGCATTAAAAGATGGCATTGAATTGCTCAGTGGCAAATGGAAATTTTGTATCCTGCACAATTTGCAGCGACACGGCACAATGCGGTTTAAAGATCTGCAAGAGATGGCTCAGGGAATATCCCCAAAAGTTCTATCCAAGGAACTTCAGGAATTAGAAGACAATTTACTGATTAGTAGAACAGTTAATGATACCAAACCTGTGACCGTTTCTTATGCGCTTACCGCCTATGCTAAAGAAACGGAGAAAGTTGCCAATGCTTTAATTAAATTTGGTCTAAAGCATAGAAATAAAATTAAAGCAAAATGAGGCTTATATCTTAACAGCTCATTTGACTTTCCGCTTCATAGAATGGTGTATTGTCGTCTCTCTCCAGACGTTTTTCAATGCTCCGCTTTCATTAAAATACCTCCGTTCCAATTTCTCGAGACCTTCGCGAAATATAGCTCTGCGGAAATATACATTTCTTCACTGTCGGTCGGCGGCGTCTTATCCTTACCACTTTGATTCAGGTCTTAAAGCGATGGAGGCGACACAAATACCGTCTTCTTGATCCGCAGGGAAATATGCTGATGGATGAGAGTCAGCGAGACGAAGACCCCGTATTCGGAGATGAACATTTCCGACCAGAAATAGATAGAGGAGCGCTGAGAGATCTAATCGACGGACTGCTTCCTGGTGGCGTTTCAAATGTTAATTCCAAGATTCTGCCAGTTCAGTAGCTGCATAAGCACCCATTTGTGCATACCCGCTCACAGAGACTCCAGATGAGATAAGAACAATGGAAGCTCCTTCTGATAAATGAGGGATTAATTTTTGCAAAGTAAAGAATAGTCCTTTGACATTGATGTTGTAAAGGTCGTCAAAAACCTCTTCGGTTGTATCTTCAATTGAATATTGCTTTGCTATTCCCGCATTCAGTACAAGCACATCCACTTTGTTTCCGCTAGCTGCAACTGTGGATAGTTCTCGACACGCAACCCGTAACGGTTCAATATCAACTAACAGAATACGGCTTGACGCTAAAAAAAATCATCAATACCCTGACCGAATGGGGAACTGAACATCGAAAAGTGATTGTCGGGAAGTAATTGATGAATTGTCGATAAGATACCATTAAAGATTATCGGAAATCTATAAAAGGAGAGCGTGCTAAAAATGGCGGCCCTTGCATTTTGTTGGAATTTTTACACTTAGGTAAGGGCGTTCTTGATAGCGTTGCTGATAATGAAATATACCGAGTTTAGGTATTGAAATGATAGAGGAATACTACATCCCCGATATAAGCTGGCTTAATTTGATTCTTGATAACAAGTTTAGCCTCAATAGTCACTTTTATTGTTCCGCGAAGGTTGCAGATGGATTTTGCGGTTGCTTGGAGTTGAACTTCACTATCTACAGGGACAGCTTGTCCAAATCTAAAATTTTCTATTCCATAATTGATTTCCATTTTCACGTTTCTAACATCTGCAATCTGCTTCCATAAGTAAGGAATTAATGATAGGGTCAGATACCCATGTGCAATAGTTGAAGAAAAGGGACCTTCCTCTTCGGCTTTTTGTTTGTCGACATGTATCCATTGATGATCGTGCGTCGCATCCGCAAACAGATTGATCTGCTGTTGGTTAATTACGTGCCAATTGGAAACCCCGATGAGTTTGCCCTCGTAGGCCTTATATTCTTCAAAATTGTTAATAATTACCATAAACTTCGGTTAGTCTGTAATAACTGATATAGGACAAGTTTAAATAAATGGATGTTAATATCATAATTTAATAACTTATAAACTTCCTAAATATTGCTGATAAACAATATTCAGGCAGAAATTAAACCAAGGGAAGCTTAAACGCCATTCTATTTTGGGAATCAAAGAATCTATAAAGTGACAGGTCTAAGTACGGTTAACGATTCCGATTATTACCTAAACTTAGTTTTTATTTCGAAGACTGGTTAAGTTGGTATGTTAATTGTATTTTTTGACTGTATAGAATTAATTACAAACCACTTAATATAAAACTACCATGTTCAACAACAAGGATAATAAATCAGGCTTAGTTCTTGGAATGCTGGCAGGTGCTGCTCTTGGAGCACTTGTAGGACTATTATTTGCTCCAGAAAGTGGAGAGGAAACAAGAAAGAAAATAAAGAAAAAGTCAGATGATTTAAAGGATCAGGCAAAGAATAAATATGGAGAACTTAGTGACGCCGTGAAGGATCAGTTTAACAGTGCTTCTGCGAGTGTTAAAGAGACGGCAAGTAATGTCGCTAATTCGGTGACCGATGGTTTTGATAAACTGAAAGGTCAGATTACATCTAAAGCAGAAGATGCTCAAGAGAAGGCCTAGCCAAAATCAAAATGATGTTAAAAAGCAGTACTTCCTTTCCATCTTATTAAAAGAAGAATGGAAATTGCAATACCGCATTAAAACGAAGATTTTTTGTGGGACAAACCTTTTTTAGCGCATGTATATAAGTCGATTCTAAACGAAGAATCGACTTTTTTTGATCTTTCGCACACCATTTTTTTGGATTTCCCTCGGGGAAATTGAACGTTTTATTTCAAAATTACTTTCCTTAGACGCTCCTGATGCTCATCCCCCCAATTTCCTAGCGCAGAAATTACAGGGATTAAAGTTTTCCCAAATTCAGTAAGACTGTATTCCACTTTAGGTGGTACAACAGGGTAAATAACTTTTGCAACCAATTCGTGCTCTTCAAGTTCTTTTAGCTGAACATTTAGCACTCTTCGTGAAGCATCCGGTATTTTGCGCTGGAGTTCGCTTGGGCGTTTGTACCCTTCATTGATAAACCACAATAATCGTATTTTCCATTTACCATAGAGAACTTCACCAATCAAGTCTAAACCACAGTTGAGACTTAAAGGTATTTTCTTTTCGTACATATTCCAAAATTAAGTCAATGTTCGAAAATATACAATATGGGATAAATTTATCCCTATGCAATTCGTTTTTCCGTACTTGTGTAAACTGTTTATAGGTCGGAAATTTGTATAAAAATATTTCAATAATGGAACATCATATAGTTGATTTCAACAAGGAGTTATCGGGTAAATTTGCTTTGGTGACAGGTGGTACAAAAGGCGCGGGAAAGGCAATAGCTGAGCGCTTGTTAAATGCAGGCGCAACGGTGATTATTGCGGCAAGAAATGCCCCTAAACAAGCCAACGACAAGTTACATTTTATTTCTGCTGATCTAAGCCAATCTGCCGGAACCAAAAAAATAGTTACAGAAGTTCTTCAAAAATTTGGAAGGTTGGATATACTCGTCAATAATCTGGGCGGTTCAGATGCACAAGGCGGAGGTTTTTCAGTATTGAGCGATGAAGATTGGGAAAAGGCTATTCGTACCAATCTGCTTGCGCCGGTCCGTTTAGACCGAGGCTTTTTGCCTCATATGTTAGAAAGGGGAAATGGTGTCATTATTCATATCGCTTCCATACAAGCTAGATTACCCTTATATGATTCAACTTTACCTTATGCGGCAGCAAAAGCAGGATTGCTAAATTATAGTAAAAATCTATCAAATGAAGTCTCACCGAAAGGGGTACGAGTTTTAACTGTTTCGCCGGGCTGGATACAGACAGACGGTGCAACGGGAATGATGCAGGAAATTTCGGAGCGAACCGGTATTAGCGTTGAGGAAGCAATTCAACAGGTCATGAACAGCCTGGGAGGAATACCTTTTGGCAGGCCGGCAAAACCCGAAGAGGTTGCGGAGTTGGTCGGTTTTTTAGTATCACCACGAGCAGGATATCTCACCGGAACCGAATTTGTAATCGATGGCGGGACAATACCAACCGTTTAAATTTAATCATATGCCAGCATACATAATATTTACAAGAATCACAACTATTGATCAAAAAGAGCTAGAGAAATATTGGAGCCTGATCGGGGAGACTATGAAGGGGCACCCAATTGAAGTTCTTTCTCCTTATGGAGACTTTGAAGTTCTCGAAGGTGATCAGATCCAGGGAGTCGTTGTTGCTAAATTTCCAGATATGGAATCAGCAAGGAAATGGTATTTTGGGAAGCCCTACCAGGAGGCCGCAGCACACCGCAAAGCGGGGGCATTATATAATGGAGTTCTTGTGGAAGGAATTGTATAGGTTAAAAGTAACTATAATAAAAAATCATGGAATTACCAAAAGTATTAATAGATTTAGTGGCAGCACAAGCGAGCTACAATAGTGTTGCATATGCCGAGTGTTTCACCGAAACAGCAGTAGTTTATGATGAGGGCAAAATGCACAATGGACGAAAAGAGATCGAAAAATGGATTTCAGATGCAAACAAAAACTATAAGTCAATTATGAAGCCTATCAGCTTTGAGAAGAATGAGGATCAAAGTATTTTGAAAGCGGAAGTCTCAGGTAATTTTCCTGGAAGCCCTATTGTATTGAGTTACCGGCTCAATATTGTTGGTAATCAAATCCAATTTCTAAAAATTACAGGTTAAGGGGAAAATTTATGGACCAAAGGGTATCGGCGGTATTTATGAAGTATGGGTTGATCTGGAGTGTTGGTGAAACTGATATGTCAGAAACAGATGTAAGAACTATTTCCCAAGAGGTCTGCATAGATAAGAGAATATATTTCTTAAATGATCAAAGCAGGCAAATGTATGCCTGCTTTGAATTTGACCTTTTCAGTATTCTTAAATAGTGCGGAATAGTGCTGCTGTAACTATGTTTCTATCGTCGAGAATAAAAGGTGCTGTATTGACGGAGGATTTTCCCCATCTGCCTCGAAGATATCAACCTTTGTTTGTAGCAACCTATCGTCTTTAATTATCAGATGCTCGGGGAAAACATTTTGTACTTTCTTTGTCAGCTTTTCAAATACCTGAAAATCAGTGTCGCTTACGGGGGGTAAATGATTTTTCCCGATTGGGCAGGCGCATTATCCTGATCGCAAAATAGGGTAAAATAACACTGACAAATAAAGAGTATAAAATGTCTTCATTCTGCTCAATGCGGAAGGAAAAGTGATATGAAGGGCTTCACCCCAAGAAGGAGTAGCCCCAGATTTCAGCAGACAGGTCGGTAAGGGACTCTTTTAATTGTTCCCACGAAAAAGAGATGTATTTGACCGTTGACCTTTCTGAGATTCCGAGACCTTTATTTTGGAAAGAAAAATTAAGCAAATACCGACACGACATTTTGTTTCGTTATTATTCAGATGAAGAAAGACAACCAGAGCAAGTTCCTTATCCAGACTATCAAGGTTACTATATACAACTTGCGGACAGAATTAGCTCGACACCATTGAAGATTGATACCTTATGTATGTTGTTTTTGCCAAGTGATGAACTATTGCGACCGGAGGAATGTTTTAGGATTAAATGGCGGAGGCCACATTAAGATTTTTGGATTTTAAAAGGTTATGGTTGATATACAAAAAATATTTGCAGAGGGGGTGGAAAGCTCCTTTCTTGTTGAAATAGGAGCGAGAACAATTATAATGTTTATTCTAATACTGATCATTCTAAGGCTCTCGGGTAGAAGGGGAGTTCGGCAGTTAACTCTTTTTGAGGTTGCGATTATAATCAGTTTGGGCTCAGCTGCTGGAGATCCAATGTTTCAAGAAGAAATACCCATCTTTCATTCGATTGTTGTCTTTATATGTGTAATCTTTGTCTATAAGTTGGTAACCTGGATTGCCTCCCGATCAGAGAATATTGCCCATTTATTGGAAGGTAAAGTTTTACCTGTAGTAAAGGATGGCGTATTTGATATAAAACATGAAAATGATAATACCTTTTCGCGTATGGAATTTTTTTCTGAACTGAGAAATTTAAATATCGAACATTTGGGACAGGTTAAGGAAGGGATTCTAGAAGTTGATGGAACGCTAAGCGTTTTATTTTATGCTGATAGTGATGTGAGGTATGGGCTGCCATTATTCCCGTCATCTTTCAAAAAGGTTGATGTATTCAGTGCTTAAGGGCCATTCGCATGCATGTATTGCGGCCATGTCGTATTTAGTTTTGAGAATGATTCCAAGGCATGTCCAAGATGCAATAAAACACAATGGAGCAAAGCCTTGAATTCAAAAAGAGTTTAAAAGAAATAATACCATGTATTAATTAAACAAATCATAGGGTGATACAGTTCGTGGCCGTTTTTATTCGAAGCCATTCTTTGAATAGAAAAACTTAAGATTGGGCAGCAGCATAATGAATTCAAGGTCCCATCGAGGAAGGGAAAAAAGCAAATGGCCACGAATCGTTATTTATACCCAGCGAATCGTAATCCGTTCATTTAGCTCTAAAATTTACAGCTAAATTTGTTTGGTAAATGAAGCTGAAATCTTAAACAATAATATCAACATTTTAGCATCCTGACAAATGAATAAAGTAATATTAATTCCATCGATTTTAATTTTAAAGCTATCTGCTTTAAGGAAGATGCTTGCCGGCATCTTTTTTTTATTTTTCTTTTTAATTCCAATTAGTAATGCTTTTGCACAGACATGGATCAATATTGAACTTGAGCAAACCGAATACGATGATGCTACTGATAAAACCTGTTTAAAGGAAACGGGAGAGCCTTTAAACGGGAATTATGCGATAAAATTTAATGGTTTCCAAACCAATTTCGAGCCATTTACAGATGGTTTTAAAAATGGGGAGGCCAAAGTTTACAGACATAAGAAGCTGGCAGAGAAGGGCACATACCTAAACAACCTTAAGGAAGGTATATGGTTTTACTATAAAGAAGATGGAACAATTCGTAAACGGGTTATTTATAAAAAAGGGAAAACAGAACCTTTTGGTGATCGGAGATTAAGGTGGGAAAGATCCAGTAAAAAGTAGTGTTTTACCTGTTATTAAAAAAGAATAAAAATCATGAAGATATTATCATTACTAGCTATTTTACCCTTTTTTATCTCTTGTAGGAGTCAAGAAAAAATAGATTTAGCAAACTTGAACTTAAATGAGCCGATTGACCAAATCAGTAAATATGATGATCGATTATTAATTGGTGTGGAGACAGTAGAGTATCCCTTCAGTCTGTTGCTGGAGGTTGAAAAATCACAAAGGTATAGTTTCGATGGAATTGATTTAGCAGGGCAGCGGATTATTTTTCAAATCAATTCGGAAACATTAAAAACAGATAGTATTACACGTCTTGGCGGTGGACATATTGATCTCAAACAAGCCAAAACCGCCAGTGAATTAGAAGAATCTTTAAAACGATACGCTGCTGATGATAAAATATATGGCGTAAGAATTGAGCTCAAGACGCAACAGCTAAAGGCGAGTATTTTAAAGAAACTAGAGGTAAAATATGGCAAAGGGACAAAAAATCCAAATACCGACCATGGTTTATACTGGAATTTAAAGCCCCAAAATAAATTTATTTTATACGCGCCAGACTACGATAGGTTAATCATTTTGAACAACACAAACTTGTCTAAAACGTGTTACTGGGATATCATGAATGGTTTAATTGATTTTGGCGGATGCAACAATGAAAAATATATGGCGGACTTGCTAAAAAATGCGACCAAACCGGAAGATGTTAGAGACAAACCCACGCTGAAAATTGATAAGAACTGGAATATAAACAATTTGATTGTTGGCAAAACAACGGAAGAAGAATTTACGAAATCTCCTATAAATAAGCGTTTTGAACGAGTGACAGAAATTGATGGCACTACCGGAAAAACCAACGAGATCTATTATCAGAATACTTATCATGATTTCAATCTTTTTTTTGCTGTCAGTAAAAGTGATCCGGAGAACCAAAAGGAAAACACTATCAATGGTTACGCCATCAACGACTTTAGAAAGGTCAACATCTCATTTGAAAATAACTTAAAACCAGGCTTACAATTTGAAGAAGTGCTTAAGTTGTTAGATAAGCTTAAAATAATTTATCATCCGGTGGATTTTGCCAATTATATTGAAATCAAAACGCCCCCTTATACAGTAACCCTGAATTTTAACGAAAGTATGTTGCTTTCCGGAATGTTTGTTAAATAACTTTCTCATATAACATTTGGCCGATTGCTTGGGTATTGACTTTGCCCGATTGAACAATAGAACGCTATGATAGCAACCCCAACCAATTCCAACATTCCAATAGCTACCTATGTTGTCATCCGCACCACTGTCTTTAGTTATAAGGAGCGAGCCATGTAGATTTCTTTGGTGGTCGTTCTACGAGCTATGAGAAGAAGATGCAGGAAATGTATAATCGTCTCATAGAGACGCTCAAGTAACATGTCAGGCAATTTGTGTAACGCTATTTTCGGGCTATGAGAGGCTTCATCCATCCAATTGCATATTAAAAATGGGAAACCCTAAATATCTTTACCGCATACAATATTACTAATATTATTAGTAATATTGTGGAATGAAACCGCTAGAGATCTTTTGCCGAAATCGGGTAATGTACGCTCAAATTACCGTGCATGATAAAAGCATGGGCATGGAAGATTCTCATCTTTACAACAAAAATGGTCTTGCTTTTTATGTTTTCAGGAAATGGATGTAGATTTTCGCAATGGCGTAAAGGAGGTTAAATGACTATTCGATCAAGTTTTTATGAACTTATTGCGCTTTTAGCTTTATTTATTAATGTTGGTTTTGTCTGTTTGGAAAGATTTTGTCTGCAGCTTCTAAACTTCTTTTTTATGTCCTGTGGGAAAGTGAGCGATTCGAATTGATCCTCATTTTTCATTTGAAAAATTTGAGCTGTGCAATAATTAAATTAATGAAATAAATTTTGTGTTAATAGAAAATTCATCGTTTTGATGAACTTTCTATTACTAATTGCTATTTTGATTCGACAATATCCTGCAATGCTCTGAACAAATTTAATGGATATTCAGCTAATCGGTTGCAGAGATAAAGGTACCATTCCTGACCGTAAACGAAATAGAGTTTTGTTGGATAGCCTTCATCTTTCAATTGGGCCAACTGATCGGTTTGGATTCCGAAAAGACTTTCAAACTCGTAGAGTTCTTTATTTGGTTTTAGCGTATCTATAAGTTTTTTTACTTCCTGTTGTATTTCATGATGATGGGTTGCGATGGAACAGGGGTGGCCTTTTAAAAGTAGCTGTTCGACAAAATAAATATAGCGGTCATTGAGTTCCTGCCCACGTGGTAGGGACAGTCCTTTAGCAGTTTCAAATGCTCCTTTTACGATACGGATACGTCCCCTTTCATTACACATTGCTTCAAAATCATCAGTTGTCCGATGGAGGTAGGCTTGTAAGGTAATGGACAGGTTTGCATACTTCTTTGAACCATTTTGATAGAGTTTCAAAATGCGGTCAGTTCTTTCTGTTCCTTCAGCACTAATAATAACTTCCCTGTCCTTTGCTGTTTCACATATTTTAGATAAGTGCTCATAACAAAGACTTTCAGAGACTTCTAGTCCAATGTGCGAAAGGTCCAGTGAAATCGTGGAATTGAGATTTTTTTGCTCGATTGCTTTGCAGATATCCAAAAATTCATCCGTCGCTTTTGCCGCTTGCATAATAGATCGAGTGCTTTCACCCATATACTCGATCGAACACTTAAAACCGGTATCATTTGAATCTTGTACTTTTATTAAAGTTTCCGAAAGATTTTCACCGCCAATGTATCGGTCAGCGGCTTTCTTCATTAGCTTGTAGAGTGCTTCGTTATTTAAAACATAAGCTTTTGCATCTTCATTTAATGCAGCTTTCCTTAATGCTTCAGCACCGATTGATAGTAATTGTTCCATCTAATAATATTAAAATTAATGTATAAGCTTCAAAGCATTTAACTTATCCAATATGATCTTTACAACAGCTGATGTTCGATCCCTATCCTGATAGGTTATCCATTCCAAAGATGCTATTTCATTTGTCGGTTCAGGATTTCCGGAATAATCAGCAAAATAACATGTCATCCTTACTGATATACCATCAGTTTTACCATCGGCAGGAGCCTCGAAAGTTTCAAAATATTGCACTGAATCTTCTTTGATTTGGACATTAAGTTCCTCAAGAATTTCTCTTTTTAAGCATTCTAAATCTGTTTCACCAATTTCTCTCTTGCCTCCAGGTAGATATAGCTTTGATTTTGAATGGGAAAGAGCTGTTAATACTTTCTTTTCAACTATGCAGATTAAAGCAACTTTGTCAATAATGTTATCTTTCATCTTATAAAATTAATAAATTTTAAATGGGCTGTCCGCTAGCCTTTGTGTATGTGCATTCAGATTGATTTTAAACTGTTTTTATTGACAATGAAATTAAATCCAAAAGCGTCCAACAGAATATGTTCTTGCCTTACCAGCAATAATTACGCGATCAGGCTTGTTTTCACAATACAACTTTCCACCTCTTTCTGATAATTGCAGGGCTAAAAGCTTATCCTTTGTTAATCTTTTTGCCCAGAATGGTATAAGTGAACAATGCGCTGAGCCAGTAACTGGATCTTCAAGAATGGAAGACTGTGGGGTGAAAAATCTTGAAACAAAATCGCTGTCTGTCCCTGCTGCTGTTACTACTACGCCTCCCGGATCAAGATTGATAAGGTCAAAAATGGATCTGTCAATTCTGATATTTATTATATCCTGCTCAGATTCATACAGTAATACATAGTCTCTAGATTTGAATACCTCTTTTGGCTTGATATTTAATGATCTCTCAATGATATCGGGCAGGGCAGTAGGTTCTGGCATTCTGGAAGGAAAATCCATATAATAGACTCCATCTTCTATATATACGTTTAAAGGTCCGGCCTGGGTTTCAAAAATGATTCTGTTTTTTTGATAACTCAGGTGTGCAACTAAACAATGGGCTGTTGCAAGGGTTGCGTGCCCGCATAGATCCATTTCAATCTCGGGCGTAAACCATCTCAGGTGTATAATATCACCTTTATCGATAAAAAAAGCAGTTTCGGCAACCGCATTTTCACGAGCTATTTTTAAAAGTGTTTCGTCGGGTAACCAGTTTTTTAAAGGAACAACGCATGCGGGATTACCATGAAAAACCTGTTCTGTAAAAGAATCGACTTGATATATTTCTAACTCCATAAAGTATATTTTTTGTTAGTAAAACATTTGGTTAAAGAAGCTCCGATGCTGGAATTTCTTCTACGGAATGATAAATTTTCAATCCTCTTTCCTGGGCTAACCGTACATCTTGATCAGCTCCTTTTGATTCTCCTTTGATTCGCAATACGGCATCGCATTTTTCGAGCATCCGATGTGCTATAGGATATTGGATTTCATTCCAGTGCTGATCTCCAACATGTTTTGATCCTGCTAATTTTATCAATGGAAGTGCCATCCATTCACCAATGAACGGTATATGCCCTTTTCTAAAGATTTCTAAAGCAAATGATTCAAGGTTGTCCAGGTTCTTTTTCATTAAAACCGGATCGTCGTTAGTGCCACCTCGATAAGGGCCCGCAATTAATATTAGCATCATATTTACATTCGTTAATTACTGCAAATTAAAGGTGTCCAAACTTGAAAAAAAATAAACTACTTTAAGACTTCCGCTTTTTTCGCTTGATCATACTTAAAAACTCAGGTGTGATTCCTAAATAGGAAGCAATTTGTTTTTGCTTCACTTTATTGGCAACATCAGGATATTTGTTCAGGAATATGTCAAAGCGTTCTTCGGCGGTTAGCGAGAGATTTTGAATCACACGCAATTGTTCCCTTATATAGGCATTTTGCATCAAGATCCTAAAAAAACGTTCAAATTTTGGTACTGTTAAATAGAGTTTTTCCAGATCATTTTTTTGCAGCTGATAGATGACGCTTTCTTCAATAGTGTCAATGGTAAGCATGGCGGGAAGTGCATTTATAAAGCAGTACATATCTGTTATCCACCAGTCTTTTATGGCAAACATAATAGTCGATTCTCTGCCGGACACATCAAGGTAGAATGCCCGTAATGCTCCAGTATCAACAAAATAAATGGAATTACATAATTGTCCCTGAGTTAATATCATACTTCTACGCGGTATTTTTGCTTTTTTTAATAACTTAAGAAATTGTGCAACTTCATTATCGTCTAATGTTATGTGCTTAGCAATATTCTCCAAAATTAACCCATGTTCCATTCTTATTCTATCTTAATCAAATGTAGTGATTTTTGTTTTTTTGTTCAGCTTATTATATTGGAGATTTCGATACCATTGACCATCCAGATTCGACATCCGGTTACCATTCAATACGGATAATTTTGACCATTTGAATATTACGCTGATAGGTCACAAATCCATTTTTATTTAACTTTGGACCAGCTATTACGATATACTGTTGCTAATTGTGGTCAAGCTGTTGATAGAACTGTAAACAGCTTTGGAATTGAGCCCTTTGATCGAGACATTTATAAATATGGAGGAAGTTTTGGAACACCAATATTTTATAATATTATACCTAATTTAATGTATGAAACAATCAAAAAAGTGAATAAGAATTTACCGCGATCTTTAATATTCAGGAAAAATGATAAATAGATATTTTTTGTTAATATTTATTATACTATTGCATAATAAATGCGATGTTGAAACTAATACAGTTGATTCAATTAATCTTACCGCACTTAATAATCAAGATTCTACGAAAATAGAATTAGGTACGTTTGTTTTTGAGAAAGGAAAATAACAGGTGTCAATAAAGCGTTCTGAAAACTTTATGCGCTATGTGTTTAGATTTGACCTTTATGAATCGACGATTTCCCGAATTAGTAGTTCGCTGAATTCCAAATTAGTTGCCGATAGAGCAAGCAGTCAACAAGCATATGTTACTTGTCTACTTATGTTTTTTACTAATTATTTTAGTAGTATTCAGTTTATTGTTGTATATTTGGCTGATAACCAATTAATAAATATTATGGCTAGATCAAAAAAACATTTGGGTAGGTATGTAGATCCACGTACCGATTTCGGTTGGAAATTTTACTTTGGTAGGGAGGACAACAAAATCTTACTGATTGAGTTTCTCAATAGTCTATTTCATGGAGAGAAGATAATTTCCGATCTAAGATATAAGCCTGTAGAACATGATGGTGATTATGAGGAAATGCGTCGTGTTGTATTTGATTTACATTGTATCGGCAGCGATGGTGAGGTTTTCATCATTGAGATGCAGCAGCTCTTTCAAGAATTTTTTAAGGACCGTGCAGTGTACTATACCTCACGTCTCATCAATAAACAATTAGCGCGAGGTAAGAAGGGTAGTGATTATTACCTACCGGAGGTTTACTTTATTGGTATTTTGGAGTTTGACATGGATAGAAATGGAAGTTCTGGTATATCCCGTGTCACAGAGCGGCCTTATTTCTATGATGTTGCGCTGTGTGACAAATTGACCAAAGAAATATTCTATGATAAATTGGGATATAAAATGATTTCGCTTCCATTATTTAATAAACAGCCAGAAGAACTAAAGACAGTTATGGATCAGTGGTTGTACTTACTTAAACATTTGAGTACCATGGATAGATTGCCATCATTTTTGGATAAAAGAATATTTGGTCTTATCTTTGAGATAGGAGAGATAGGTAAATTAACGGAGGAGGAGCTAATGTCATACGAAGCAAGTTTAAAACATAAGCGTGATGCTGAGAGCGTATTTAATTCGGCCAAGAAATCCGGAGAAGCTTTAGGTCACGCTAAAGGCCTAGCAGAAGGTAAAGCCAAAGGTCTAGCAGAGGGTAAAGCCAAAGGACTAGCAGAAGGAGAGCGTAAAAAAGCTCTTGAGACTGCTAAAGCATTTAAGGAAATGGGGCTACCTATAGCTGATATTGCTAGGGGCACAGGGCTTTCTGTCGAAGAGGTCGAAAAACTCTAAGTTTCTTTATTTTGGATGACTGCTCCACTAATAGATGAATGGCACGAGCCGATTAAATTGGTTGACACAGTTTATGTTACACTCTCCCGTTATATGCTGTGCTTCCTGTCATTCTGTTGTCGGTAATAGTTTGTCCGCTAAATATTGTTTCCATTTTGTCCCGGTAAACTCGCAATTTCCGCTTTTGATTTGAGCATTAGGAAAGTCTGCAAGAATTGCTGTTAAGTCGTTCCAAACATCTTTCAATTCATCCTCCTTGTTTTCAAAATTCAAACTAAATTTTCCGTTTTCTACTTTTATATGCTTGAGAAAAATACCTTCTTGTGTCGAGCTAATTCTGTCCGCAAGTTGTATATAGTAACCTTGATAGTCTGGGTAAGGAACTTGCTCTGGTTGTCTTTCTTCACCTGAATAATAACGAAACAGAATGTCGTGTCCGTATTTGTTTAATTTTTCTTTCCAAAATAAAGGTCTCGGAACTTCAGTAAGGTCAGCGGTCAAATACATTTCTTTTTCGCTTGTCCAAGGCTTAAATGTTGTTTTTATTAGCTCTTGTTCTTCAATTTCAAGGCTGTTTGTAACAAGTCGAAAAGTCGCAGGTGTAGAGAACTCTAAGCAAATTCCATTTTCAACTTCTTGTGCTTCAATATATTCGATGTAGTTGTCGTCACCAACATTTGCTAGATCTTTGTCAAAAGTCCATTCGTAAATTTTTGATGGAATGATTTTGAAAGGCAAAATGTGTCTTTCTGAATTTGCCTTGTAATTTGCTTTCACATTATAACCAACAATAATTTCAAGCGGATTTTCTTTTATTGCCAAAACGTGTCCGTCTTCAAAATAAAAGTTGTCGGACAACCATTTATCAAGGTCGTTGAATGTATGTATCGTAGTTTTCAGCATAGTATATAATGGTGCGGCGACTTAACGAAGTAACATAGCCATATCGAATATACGAAAGTGGAGCTGTTTTGCCAAGTTGCTTCTTGTAAGTTGTCCGTGTAATGACGGCTTATGTCAATTCTAATCTTAATGTACTACGGTTTCCCGTAACCAATCCTTCTTTCAAACTAATACCTTAGCCTTACAGTTTGTAATAATCTTGAAAGTTAATATCTTAAACATATTAATTCAGCATAAATAATGTATATTAGGCTTGGGTATTAACCTTGCCTAATTGAAAAGTATAACGCCATGATAGAACGCCGTACCTTGTTTAATATCTATTGTTAGTCTTTCGAATATTTTGGCATAGGCCAATTATATTCCAATCCTTCCAATGATATTGTTTTAAGTGTTTTCTGGTCTACTTTAAATTTTCTTTGAATCTCGGCCTTGAACTTTTTTGCCAGTTGATGCTGATAACTATCATTCTTCTCTGCGTTACTAAAGCTCGTCAATGGATACTTTCTTTCGGCCTCTTGCATCGACTTGTCCTCTGCCTGGATAATCTCCTTAAATATCTCTTTTCGAATTTCAAGTGTAAGTGATTTGCGATAGGATGGTGCATTTTCCGGAGGAGGAATTTTAAAATGCTGTGCAGCTACCGTAGGTTCATCATCGTTTTTAGCCTTTGAAAGCCTTGCGACCCATTGTCCCATACCACTTTGACTGTGCTCTTCCGTTTGAAATAGAAATAGACTGACTGCATTCGGACTTGCATCACTATTCTTTATAGAATCATAAAGATGGAGTAGGAGCTGTTTATTGTTTTCATCATTTAATCCATCGTCACCCTTTAATACGATGTCGGCTTTATATAAGGTTTTTGTCGGCGTTCTAGAAATTGTTGGAGGTGATAACGTGTATCCGCTTAGTTTAGTGGGGGCCACTATACTTATTTTATCAGTAGTTGTGTCTGTCAACTCAGTAGACTCAGTTGTTTCTGAATTTAGACAGCTAGCAAAAAGTATTGTTGCACTCAGGGATGTGAATAAAAATCTTTTCATCGTAGTATTTTTTAATATGTTCCTTGATTAAATTTCCTGTTTTCGATTTTAAACAAGCTAAGGTTTCCTGTACTCTAACCTATTTAAAGTTTAAATGCGCTGTTTTAATAGGGGTGTTTTCCACCAAGCCATCTCATAAGTCCATCTCCGCCAAATAGAAGAAAGACAATTAAACCACCTATGATGATAAACAATAGCATACATCCAAAGGTATTGCCTTCCAGTTCGCTTCTTTCGTTGTCTGTCATATTTGCTACCCGACGGTAATGATCTTCCCTTAATTTGCGACGACCGTATTTCGTATTTGGATTGTAAGGTTTTCTTTGCGCCATATTCAAATAGTTATTTTTGAAACTCTTGGCACTGTTGGTTGTCGTGTTGGCGACGAGAACGCTGCAAAAATTACTGTTGTTATAATAAAATATGCTTTCATGTTTTTGAAATCGTTGTTAATAATATAAGGCACTGGTAAATTTATGTCAATCTATGAAGATAATACGAAAATCCGTATTCAGAACTATCTAATCTTACGGTTTCCCGTAACCATCTGTTCTTCCAAATCCATACCTTAGCATTAGGATTTGTAATAATCTTGAAAGTTAATAGCTGTACACATATTAATTCAAAATAAATAATTATATTAGGCTTGGGTATTAACCTTGCCCGATTGAAAAGTAGCATGCCATGATAGTAACCACGACCAATTCCAAACTTCCAATAGCAGCCAATGTTGTCATCGGTACCAATATCTTTAGCGATATAGGAGCGAGCTATGTAGATTTCTTTGGAGGTCGCTCTACTAGCTATGAGAAGAAGATGCAGGAGATGTACAAAGGCGTTACCGAAACGCTCAAGCAGCGTGCACAGGCAATTCGTGCAGATGCTATTATTGGGCTTAGTGTAGATATCGACGAAATCTCAGGAAAGGGGAGCCAGATGTTTATGATTACTGCAGTGGGTACACCAGTACATCTTAAAGAGATTGCCCGCATTCCTGTAGAGAAGCAGTAGGATCTATTGAATGGCGAACTGATTCAGCAGAAGGTCCGAGCAGATATTATCTTAGAGAATTATAAGTCGGTAGAATCTATCAATAAGGAAACAGCTGAATTTATAGCTACATCGGGCCTAAGGGAATTTGTGCCGCTTGTGTTCAAAGCAATGAATGAGGATTACGGTATAGAACAAACTCCAAAAGAAAAGCTGGAAATGCTATTCTGTACCCGATGAGGAAGCCATTGACTATTATAAATAGAGCCTTCTTAGATTCTAGAATTATGGATATGGAAGATGAAATTTTAAACGAAATCAGAACATTCGTGTATGATGGTGGTTGGGGGTATACTTTACCATTTCCTTTTTTGTTTAAAAAAAAGGAAATTAATATGGATACAAAATTAGTAGTTGATTTAAAAATAACAGGTGATGATGCAGATGATTTTTTTATTGCCTTTGCTGAAAAATTTAACGTTGATATAAGCGGATTTAAAATAGGAGACTATTTTGGCAATGAAGAAGACTTTGTTTCTAGCCTGATCAAAGACCTCTTTAGAAATAAGGAAAAAGGTATAAAATCATTAAACATAGGTCAATTGGAAAAAGCGGTTATAGTTGGTCGTTTAGATGAGGATGTTATAAGTTCTTAAATAATATTTTATTATAAATGCATGAGGCTTAGTGGAGATTTCTGAAACTCGGACTGCATTCTATTGAGAATTTATCGGAAGAGATAATGTACAAAATGATATAAAAGACGAATGTAAACTTGTTTAGGTTGATTTTTTTTTCTGGTCCAAATTATCCATATTGACTGGTCTCCGATTTCCGGATTTACCTCGTTAATGCTGGCCGAATCTCCAGCCAAACTGAAACCATGCATAAAAGCAGAAGTCTACCTGAATAATGAGGGAATCAGAAGAATTCAGAGATAATACTCCAGCACCTTTAACATATACAGATTGCATAAATGGCCTAAATAAGTGAAGATGAGAAAAATTATAATACATGGAGACGATAGTTCTATTCTATCTGTGCGACTTGAAGATATATTGAACTGTTTTGAAAGAAAAAAGGATGAAGTTTTTTGGGAGTTGCTATGGGTATACGTAACAACAGTCCAAGAGGTGGATTGTGATATTGTTAAATTTGAAGAAGAAATCAACGAATCAAAGCGTGGTAAATTAATCTCTTTGGATAGTATATTGAACTTGTCTTCTAAAATTGATCAAGCAATTGAACTTTTAGTGATTGGCGACAGTAATATTGAAAATATCAGAAAATATGAGGGTGATAATTTGATGTATGAAAATTGTGAATACATAATTGAGTTGGTTGATTCATCTTATTGGCTAGTCTGATCTATGATCGAAATTCTAATCCCATTATAGAATTGAAAAAGAACGTAATTGAAAAAATATTAAGATAATAACATGAGAAAAATTATCAAATTATTCCTTATGTTGGCCCTGATCTATATGGGTGAACTTAAAGCTCAGGATCCTGAGCGCATTAATATTATTATATGTATAGATGGATTTATTGTGAAAAAACTTTATTCTCCTATACTAGAAATACCAGAAGATAATGAAGGTAAAAGAGTTGTCAAATTAGGATACTTCCCTGGAGACATAGCTATAGATAGTAATGATTATATATATTTAAAATCAAAAGATAACTTCTCATTAATCTTTTCAATTCCTGTCAATGAGGGAGATGTTCAAAAGTATGAAATAGAAGCAGGGAAAGATTGGTTAAATATGGATTATATAATTGTAAATATTTATAATACAGATAATAAAAAATATAAAAATAAACTATCACCTCTTCATGGAAAGAGGTATACATATGAGCTTGAGTATCCGGGAGGACAGATGTTAAGACCGCGGAAAAAATAGGATATAAACAAGAATGCCCAATCCGATAAACATTGGGCATTCTTGTATTATTTGAGTGTCGTCTGTATCTTGCTTTTGGTGAGGAGTGCATCAAGCAGGGCGAATACCTGGTCTTTTTTGCTTTCGCTAAACTTTTCGATGTCCTAAAACCTTTCCCCGGTCGTACGGCCGAAGGCTATGTCGCAGACTCTTCGCAAGATAGTCAAAAGCTACATTTGCTGTAACAAATGAACAGACCAACCGTAAAATACCAGTCGTACAAACCAAACAAACTGCTATCTTTGGGTCGGTAAACTTCTTTGAGAAAACTGGTCTGCAGCTGGCACAGGATCGGGCAGACTACGAAAAAGTCGTGGTAGTCAGCTGGATTACTTAGATTATATAAGTATGAAAATATATTGTTTAACAGATATGCACATAGATGTGCCTTATGATAGCTTGGTTAATATCTCACTCGATAATCTAAACCTCCATCGTGCAAATTTAGAGAACGGAGATTTGTCAGGTTCAAGTCTAGTTAATTCAAATCTTAGAGGTGCGTTTTTGTATAATGCAAATCTCGAGAGATGTAACTTGCACGGGGCTAATCTTATAACAATAGATCTAAGGATGGCTAATTTAGCGAGAGCCAATTTGAAAAATTGTCTCGCTAACTTTGCTTTATTTGAAAATGCTAATCTTGAAAATGCTAATCTAGAAGATGCTAATGTAAACGGGGCTGATTTCCAAGGAGCTATTTTAAAAGGTACAATAATGAAATGCTATGATATTGACAAAGCAATATTAAAAAATGCAGTCTTTGATGATAAAACAGTTTGGCCAGATAAATTTGATGCAATTCAAAAAGGTGCTATCAGAGTTTAGTTCAATCTTGTGTAAAACAACAACGTCCAATTCGATAAAGATTGGGCGTTGTTGTTTTATTTGAGTATCGCCTGCATCTTGCTCTTGGCGAGGAATGCATCGAGCAGGGCAAATACATGATCCTTTTCGCTTTCGCTGAGCTTTTCAATATCCTGAAACCTTACCACTGTTCTACGGTCAAAGGCCATGTCGCTGAGGATCAACTTTCGGAATATTTTAATGAAAAAGAATATGGTAATGATGTTCAAAATATATCGTTAAAACTTACCATTGTCAATCCTCCAAAGGGATTTGAGCATCTATTCAAGATATTACCCCCAAAGTATATTGCTGATAAAATGATCAAAAATTCCTATACAAATCAAATGATTAACTTCAAACATCATTTTTTTTGTTCATTAACAATTATTGGAGATGAATTTTTAGCTCTTAAATCATTGTCCGAAGAGGATTTTAAAAAATTTCTTACAAGGAAGATTGTTGAGAGTCTTATGGCGATAGATAAATTACCAAAAAAGGTAAAGAACTTTGATAAAGAAAGATTTAAAACAGATATGCAAAACTTTTTGAAACAATAGAGGGGACTACTAATATGACAAGAACTCTGAAAAATATCTATTACAATTTTGAAGAAGGAAATTATGGACTAAAGGTTGTGTTTGATTTGGACGGCTTACACCTACTTTTCGATTCGACGAATTTTATATACACTGATGCTCCTGAATTTGATGGATGGAGAAATTGGAATACACTAATTTATAAAGAGCTTGAAAAAGATTCATTGCACGTTACAGAAATTAAAGAAGATGAATTGACAAGTTACTTCGTCAAGCTTTCAAACAGGGATGTGTTTTATATTTATCAGCATATGGATTTGGAAGGGACCTGGCACCAAAATTTTACAATGGTCTCCCCGAAAGAGGACAATTATAATGAAGTTGTAGAATACATGGAAGAGGAATGGATAGAAACAGTCGTTCCGGAATTCCGAAACAAGTAGCATCATTATCCTCAATCGAAAGGAATCGGTCCAAGGGGAATAAGTTGTTCCAGTATATGCCAGTCAATGAAATTCTCCAGCAATGTAGTTTATCATTCGATTCCTAGCGGGATTGTAAAGCGAGCATCTAGCCAACATGGTAAATTCTTTCAAACCCATACCTTAGCCTAATAATTTGTAATAATCTTGAAAGTTAATAGCTGGAAACATATTAATGCAGCATACTACCACCAATACCAGCCTTCCAATAGCTGCCAATGTTGTCATCGGCACCAATATCTTTAGCGATATAGGAGCGAGCTATGTAGATTTCTTTGGTGGTCGTTCTACCAGCTATGAGAAGAAGATGCAGGAAACGTACAAACGGGTTACCGAAACGCTCAAGCAACGTGCACAGGCAATTCGTGCTGACGCTATTATTGGGCTTAGTGTAGATATCGACAAAACCTCAGGAAAAGGGAATCAGCTGTTTATGCCTAATATTATGATTATGAACCTGGTAAAGCAATTGGAAAATAATGTCGAATTATTTAGAAAAAGAATTGGTTAATTAACCTATCTGTTCTATTTTTGCTCCACGCGATACTGTCCCTCTGCGCAAGTCACCAAAAGTACTTTCGGAAGCTGACTGATCGACGGCCATCGGCTAGAGATATGGAGTGAAGGTCGCAATTTTAATCAATATTGAACATAAACTGAAAATCACATCAAATTATTGCAAACTTAAATGAATCAGGTTTTTAAACTCACCATATTTGTATTAACAATACTATTTATTCTTCATTATTCTTCTGCGCAAAAGAAAGCGGATTACGTAGAAAAAATTGACAATTTATTAAAAACCCGAAATCCCAGAGATTTTAACGGAGTGGTTTATATCGAGCAGAACGGAAAATTAAAATATGCAAAAGCCTATGGATTTGCCGATTTTGATAAGAGAACACCTCTAAAGATCAACGACCAGTTTTCTACAATGTCCATTGCCAAACAATTTACAGCGGCCCTTGTTTTACGGCAGGTAGAACTGGGTACAATTGATCTGCAGGTACCTATCCGCAGATATCTTCCAAATTTTAAATATGCCTGGGCGGATACCGTTACTGTTCATCAGTTGTTAAACAATACTTCGGGATTGAGCGGTGACAGTATGGACGAACCCCTGAAGTTTAAGCCGGGGTCGGCCTTTAGTTATTCAAACATAGGATATTATGTGGCGGGACTGGTCCTGGAAAAACAGAGCGGTAAAAAATTTGAAACACTTGTTGCTGAATTGTTTAACGAGTGCAAAATGAACGGTAGTTACTACCCCAACGAAACAAATAGTAAATTTTTAGTGAAAGGACACACGATCAAAAGCGACAGGAGTTTTGTCCTTAAGGAAAAATCCGGATTTGATGCGCCCCACTACTTTGGAAGTCATCTAATTGTTACTGCGCCTGACTTAGCTTTTTGGAACGAATGCTTGCACAGGGGGAAAGTTTTGAAGCCTGAAACCTATAAAATGATGACTGATTATGTAATCACCGCTGTACATCCGATTTTTGGTGACGAACCCATTGGTTATGCATATGGTTTACGAATAAATGACAAGGCTGATATTTATGAAATTGGACATACTGGCTTTCATCCAGCGGAAGGTTTTACAGCTGTAAACCTGTATTATCCGAAAACCAACACGAGCATTGTCATTATGGAGAATGTGGGCAATGAAAATTTTGACATCGCCTATTTTTACGAGCAGAAAATCAGGGACATAATAAAACAAAGTACGCTTTTAAGATAAGCCGCTTCTATGAGAAAAATACTTTTATTGATCTGCTGTTTATTGTCATTAATAGCAAATGCACAGACCGGGCGTACCATTTATTCAAAATCTTACGGACATCGTAAAGATCCTGTGATCATATTTATTCACGGCGGACCGGGTGGAAATTCAACACTTTTTGAGGGGACGACCGCTGAAAAGTTAGCAAGCAAAGGATTTTATGTCATCGTTTACGACAGACGTGGTGAAGGTCGCTCTATTGACAGCACTGCAACATTTACTTATCAAGAAGCGATTGATGATCTGAATGAACTCTATAAAAGATATTCCCTCCAAAAAGTCAATATCATAGCTCATAGTTTTGGAGGTCTGGTAGGAACGCTTTTTGCAGCGCAAAACCCCAACAAAGTAAATTCGCTGATACTTGCAGGTGCACTTTTTTCCCAACAGGAAACATATGATCATATTTTAAAAACCACAAAAGAATATTATATGGAGAAAAAAGACAGTCTGAGCCTTCAGCAGATTGCGGAGGTGAAGAATCTTTCGAAAAATTCAGCCGAATATAGAAAGAGATGTTACGAACTTGCTTCCAAAAACGGTTATTTTACGATGCCTTTTCCAACTGCTGAAGCAAATGAACTCCGTGAATATTTTGAACAGGGTAAATTCGCTAGTTCCAATATCAGAAATAACAATGCACCTATTGTGTTCTATAGAAATGAACCTAGAAATAATATTGACACACAACCTATTTTAAAGAATCTAAAAAAACAGGTTAAATTATTTGCAATTTATGGAAAACAGGACCGTATATTTTCGGAAAGGCAATTAAGCAATATGGAGAATATAGTAGGAAAGCAACACTTTATGATCGTTGAAAACTGTTCACATTTTCTTTTTGTTGACCAGCAGAAAATATTTATCAATACGGTTGTTGGATGGCTAAATAATAGGGTTAAAAATTTCCATATTTAATTACCGACCAACATTAGTTTTTAGTGAGAAAGCCCCTTATAAAATAGATTTATTCATGAACAAATTTTTATTATTTCTCTGCATTTTCTTCTTTTCAGTTCACTCTTTTGCACAACAAAGTAATAGCCTCCGCAAAGAACTTCATCAAATCATTTCAACAAAAAATGCAACAGTGGGGATTGCAATGAAGGGAATTGAAGACAAAGACACTTTAAGTATTAATGGACATTTAAATGCACCATTAATGAGTGTTTTTAAATTCCATATTGCTTTGGCTACCTTAAACTTGGTTGATAACGGGAAACTTTCTTTATCACAGAAATTTTTCATTAAAAAAGAAGATCTGCACGCAGATACTTGGAGCCCAATTCAAGACGAATTTCCGAACGGAAATATGGATTTAACTTTGGACCAACTATTACGATATACTGTTTCGCATAGCGATAACAATGGGTGTGATATTCTTTTAAACTTGATTGGAGGTCCGGAAACCGTCCAAAGGTTTATCAATAAACAAGGAATAGATGATTTTACCATAAAAGTCAATGAACAAGAAATGCGAACTTGGGAGAATCTTTATATAAACACAACAACGTCATTAGCGTCCACCGAATTATTGGAGAAATTTTATGCAGGACGGGTTCTAAAAAAGAACAGCACAAAATACCTTTATCGACTCATGGTTGAATGCTCGAGAGGTCTTACCTGGATGAAAGCAGGGCTTCCCGAAGGAACAGAATTAGCACACAGAACTGGAATTTCAGATAGAAATGAGAATGGTTTAAGAGCAGCGCTGAACGATGTCGGCATTTTTAAACTCCCAAATGGAAATCACGTCATTCTTTCTATTTACTTAAAAGATATCACCGAAGAACGAAAGGTCACTGAAAAAATTATTGCCGACATAACAAAAGCTATTTGGAATTACTACACGAAAAAATAAATATTTATCCAATGACAGTTGACCTCCCCGCTCTAGAACGGAATCCGAAAAATAGAATAGCTCAATATTTTTATCTTCTTCACTGCTTATGACAAAATAGCCAGCATTTGCAATACAAATCTTATTCCTTCATAAAAAAATATAGAAGTTCGAATTTTAGCAAATTTTTGGATAGAATTAATAACGCTTATCTCAAATAATCTAGCGATCTTTATAAGAGAGGAATGTTCCAAACCGGTTAGAATTAGGCGACAAAGCATGTAGCCAACATTGCCTCCCTTAGCGATTAAAAAGGGGGATGCTTTTTGTTCACTTTTTTAATAAAACTATCTTTTTTTTTATTTCATCAATTTCTCTTTTAGCATCATTAAGTTCAGTTTCCAATTTGTCGATTTCTTTATCCTTATCAGAGTTAGTACTTTGAACTAAACTAAACTTTTATTTAAAAACTTTCATTAACCAAACGACAAAGCACAACGCTCCGATTAAAATATTCGGGGCGCTGCACTTACTGCGGATGCGAGTTAAAATATTTTTAACAAAAATCAATTATTTGAAATATTTTTTATATATTCAGTTAAATATATATTACCTAATAACAAATTATGCGAAAAATTTTAATCTTGTTTGTGCTATTTCTATTTGCGCAATCCAACAGTGCAAATGCACAAAGTAATTCCATTAAAGGATGTATTGCTAATTTTTTGTCTGACGCACACTCTGGAAACACATCTGCATCAAGCAATTATCAAAGTTGTATTTCGAAAGTTCCGGGTACCGGGGGTGGCGCTGGAAATGGCGCAGGAGGAGGACAAGAACAAGGAACACCAGAGGGTGACCCAGAACCTCACGATGACGGACCAGTTCATTACACTTTCAATCAGATATTGGACGTGTCTTCGATCAGTTCAATAAATTCACCATCCCAGCAGATCGTTGAATTCGAATATCAATTTGCTGTAGCTTTGAGCGTTATTAGAAACGTTAATACTGTTGGTGAAACACCAGAGCAAGCAATGAATTCATATTTAAGTTATGTTTTCAACAACAATTTAATTAATCATTTTTATAGCCAAGCTAATTTTTCACTCATTCCTTCGTTGGGATGGGATATTTTGTTCAATTATGCCAACAATGGTAATTCAATATTGCCGCCTTCTTGGGCAGCTTTAGGATATTATATAAATTAAACTGTTAAGCCTAGGCTATTAGTCTAGGCTTTTTCTTTTCTTCCCCCACACTTTTGTGTAGAACTACCCGATCAACTACACTCTCCTCTTAATTTTACTTACCTTATCAGCTAATTATATTACCAAGTGAAAAGATATTTAATGTTTATAGCGCTGCTAGGGCTAGGCTTTGGCGCGTGTAAGAAAGAAGAATCTGTTAAACCTAAAGAAGAGACTATTATAATTGATGGAGAAGAGTTCGGAAAGGATTTTGTTTACTCTACAACATCGAAAATACTGAACATACCTAAAGACAGTATTTACTACAATCCTAAGACCCATACCCTAAACATAGACTATCTCAATTTTTTTATGGATATGGACAAGTTTGGACCTGATTTGAGATATGCAAAAACTGGAAAGCATGAAAAATAAGAATTTAATATTATCAGTTTTACTTCTCATAATCTGCAAATTTGGATTTTCCCAGATGGTTAGATTAGAATCGGTGTCATATAGTTATGTGCAGGTGGTAAATAATGAAGTTTTGTTAAATTATGGTGCCCCCACAACAATGCGTGTTTCGGTCATGTTGAGTAAACCAGTCCAGAATCCATGGGGAAGTTTACCAGTTAAAGGTGAAGTAAAGTTATTTTATTACAAAAATAACCAAGAGGTAAATATCTTAGATCCTATTACATTTTCGAGTGCAGATTGGTCATTGCCAACTTTTTCAAATTTTATTGTGAAAGATTTTGCAATACCAGCAAACACTGTGACTACAACAAATCCTAAAATTGAAGTTCTAGCGAAATGGAGATATTATAAAGAAGGATACCCGCACCCTGATAACAATAACGGATGGACAGATTGGTATAATGGTGGTTCCACAAATTTTGTGCTTAATAATAGTACACTTCCAGAAGCAACTTTCACGGGGCCATCTCAAATATGTAATGAGGGCACATATAGTGTCACAAATCCAGGTACCATAACCCTTGAAAATGCGACGGGAGTTGCAACTTTATCCTCGATAGGAAATAACCAGTGGAAAATAACTAGAATAGGTACAGCAAATGGTCTTGTTAAGTTGAGGTCAACATCTAACGGTAAAACATTTGATAAAGATATTGAAATTGGTATTGTAGCAAAAGGTTCAATTAGCGGAAATGCGGTACTTCAATTAGGCGAATCGCAAACTTATACCTTGGCATTAAATGGTAATACGGATTATAATTGGTCAGTAACATACAATCCTAATGTAACTTGGACTAAACTTTCTGCAACATCTATTAAATTGTCTACAACAGGTAGCGTTCCAATGGGATGGTCCGAAAATATCACTATTTCTGCTCAAGCTGTCGGTAGTTGTGGGACTTCAAGTAATTACATTTCAAAAACAATTAAATTCGTAAATGAAAGAGATCCACGACTCGACTAAAATAACAAAAGCCTAGACCAACATCTAGGTTTTTATATTATTTGCCCTTGCTAAGAATATGGGTAGATAGTCCAGCAGACAAAGGAGCTATAGCTTTAAAATACTTTTCAGTATTCTCAGCAATTCATTCGTCTCTCTTTAGTAAACTTAAATTTGCAAATTTATCATTGCATAATTATTGAATATTCAACCTTCTAAGGTAATCCATCCAATCGTACTTAAAAAAGTGAACCGTAATTATTAATCCATTTCCATTAATTACTAATAATATTAGTAATTTTGCTGCGTGAAACCGCTAGAAATCTTTTGCCGAAATCGGGTAATGTACGCTCAAATTACCGTGCATGATAAAAGCATGCGCATGAAAGATTATCATCTTTACAACAAAAATGGTCTTGCTTTTTATGTTTTCAGGAAATCTCAGGGAGTGTGGCAATTGGCATTCGGTGTACTTGCCGATGACATCAAGGAAGCGTGCATTGACGCCCTTATACTTCGCTTTGATACGGATGTGCCTGAGTTGTTTTATCATCATGGAAAACGCCAGGTGGTGGAAGTTCGGGCCAAGAAATACAGCCTTTGGCATATTTATCTCAATAATGCTTATGTAGGAAGTATTCAATATTACACCTTCACTAAGCAGTTCAATTACCACCTTGAAGACAATTGCTTATTGACCGATGATCACGTGCAAAAATATATAGCCATGATACAACGTGGGGAATTAAAGTGGATAAAGGACGATATTCGATGAAAAAGAATATAAAGTTCGAATGTGACGTGTGTGGTCAGAAGCAAGTCGTTGAGGTTTCTGTTTTGCATGGCGGTGGAACCCTGCAAATTATGATTGATCGGTTTTTTATCATGGATGTAGATTTTCGCAATGGCGATTGGGTAATGCTATGTAATAATACGAGCTGGTTGACAACCGATGAACTTGTTATTATCCTTGATGAGTTAGGCTATGAGGAATAAAAAAAATGAGCAAAATTATCTCAATTAATCTTACGATCATTACAATAGATGAATGCCCAAAGCCGGTTTAAATTAGGGGAAAAAACCAGCATATATAGTTAAGAACTGATTTAGGATATGCCCCCAATTATTAATAAAAAGTAAGTTTATTCAGTACTGTACAATCGTTCCCTATAATTTATTCCCCACTCACTCATCACTTTAATTACCGAATGAAGACTTTTTCCAGATTCAGAAAGCTCATACTCGACCGTGATGGGCATTGTATCTTTTACTGTACGTTTTATAAGTTTATTTAATTCCAGTTCTTTAAGTTCTTTTGAAAGTACCTTAGGAGCTATTTCTTCAAGTTGTCTAATTAAATCCATAAACCGCATAGTTTTTTCATAGTACAGATGACTGATGATCAAACTTTTCCATTTACCACTCAACAGCTGATTTGTATCTTTAATCCCTCGAATCTGGCGCAAACACTTTTCTCCGAGTTCCAGTTTTGACTTCTTCACTTACTTACATTACTTTATAGACATAAATATAAAAATTACTTTCAAATAATACACCTGATTACCTAAAAGTAACTAATTACCTAAAGGTAATATGTAACCCAAATTACTGTCTTTACTAATAACTTTGGTGAATTACAAATTTTTAAACTCAGCAAGATTTAGCTAAAACATTGTTGAATAAATCTAGTTTTAATAATAAATGGATAAACAGAAAATTAAATCGAAAAAAGCAATCATCCCTTTGGTATGTATCGGAGTGCTAGCAGCCGGTCTGGTTTTGATCTTTGCTTGGTCTGCAGGATGGCTTGGAAATAGAACAACGACAGCAAGCTTCCTTAAAGATATCCCGGACTCATTTCCTGCAGGTTATAGACGGGCACATTCGAAAGGAATTTGTTTCGAAGGCACTTTTCGTTCAACAGGCAAATTAGCTCCCTTTTCGAAAGCAACCGTATTTTCACAGGATTCATCTGCTGTATTAGGTCGCTTTTCAATCGGAACTGTAGATCCTTTCGCTGCTGACAATTCAACACGAACAGTTAGCATGGCAATGATGATATCGTCAGAAAATAACCAGCAATGGAGAATGAAACTGAACAATCATCCATTTTTCGTTACACATGATGCTTTAGGCGTAATTAGAAGATCAGATGCGTACAAAATCGACAGCACTACGGGTAAGCCAAACCCGGCATTAGTATCCGCTTTTCTTAAAGACTATCCAGAAGCCCAAAACTTTATCGATTGGGCTGATAAAGCGCCATGGGTAAATAGCTTTGCAGTAGCAGAGTACAATGTTATCAATGCATTCTATTTAATTGATTCTAAAGGGAATAAACATGCCGTTCGCTGGTCGATGCGGCCGCATGCGCCTTTCAGTGCCTGGTCTAAGGAGGAACGTGAGCATGCGAGTCACGACTTCCTTTTTGACGATCTAAAACAACGCCTAGATAAAGGGGCGCTCTATTGGGATTTGGTCATGACCTTTGCTGAACCTGGTGACGAAATTGAAAACCCTTCGAAGGCCTGGCCGGCAAATCGTCGTCAGATCGTCGCAGGTGTATTGGAAATTAAGAGAGTTTTTGACCAAACTGAGGGTGGATGCCGCGATATTAACTTTGATCCCACAAAAGTACCGGCAGGAATAGAGGTATCCAAAGATCCTGTTCTGACAGCTAGAGCAGGTATTTATGCCCATTCGTATAATGCACGTGTCCGGGAGATCGGCTATGGAAAGGCTACTGACGCCATTGGAAAAAAGGAAACTTCTAAAGATAAATAATATGTCACAGCAGAAGAATCTAAAGTCTGGCTCAAGAATTCGTGAATGGTTCAAATCTGTAAAGATTTTCAAGCTAAGACGTCGTCATATTAATCGTTCACTTCCTTTAAACTTTAATCTTACAGGAAGAATTCTACATTGGTTGATGGCAACATTGATTTTATCGACAATGTTTATTGGCTTAGGAATGATGACTTCTCTTAGTAGTCGTCCCTGGTTGATCGATCTTCATATTCCAATCGGTGTAGCAATCCTGTTTCTTTGTATATTGCGTTTTGTGAATAGAATCATGAATCCGATTCCGGCGTTGCCAAGTGATATGCCAAAGATCGAAAAAAAGATGGCTCACTTTATGCATTGGGTTATGTATGCCTTCATGTTTGCTTTACCTATAACGGGTTGGGGACAGCTCTCCGCGGGCGGTTTCCAAGCCAAGCTATCCCAAAATATTATTCTTCCATCCCTTATAGATCAGAATCCTGTTTTATATGCTTGGCTGCATGACATTCATAGAGGTTTAGCCTGGTCTCTTTTTTTCATTGTTGTGGGGCACCTTTCTATTGCATTGTTGCATGCATTGGTAATGAAAGATGGAATTTTTTCAAGTATGACTTGGGGTAAGGATAAAATTAAAAAAGAAACTAAACGACCATCTGCATGATTAAAATAAGATTATTTATATCCAATTATCCAATGTTTTTAAAGTAAATCAAGAGGGATCGCCGTTTTTGTAATCAATATTGCTAATATTATTAGTAATATATAGGAGCGAGCTATGTAGATTTCTTTGGAGGTCGCTCTACCAGCTGTGAGAATAAGATGCAGGAAATGTACAAGCCATGACATGTATTTTAATGGAAATTTGGTAAGTTTAGAGCCAATACAACATTATAAGATGCACCAGTTATTACTTTGTCAATTTAAAGGAGAAGAGTATTTATCAATCAGTAGGTTAGAAGATGTGATGGCTATCGTGGAGCGTTATAAACCTGCAAACCAGAACGAATTCGAAAAGTACCTGCGACGTAATGATCCTCCAGGCTATAATGAGTATCTTGCTGAATTGTATGATGTAAGCTTGCCCTTCGATAAGAGAAAATTAAAAACTTTAACAATAGATCGTTATAAGCGTAAAGTTCTTGAAACTGTTTTGTTTGAACAATTACAGCATTTTAAGATTCAAAAAATTAGCTTTTCAGAATCCTTATTGGATATTGAGTTGCCTAAGAATGTGCTTGAGGTAAAACAACTCTATTGCAATGGTAAATCGACAAAGGGAATCATCGATTTAAGTAAATTTACTAGGCTTGAAGAAATCCATATTTTGGATTTTAATAAAAGTATTAAATTCGAAAATTACAGTAATTCTGTAAAGCATATTACATTATGGTTTTTCAACCCGACAAACAAATCGATTGAATCGATCGTGGATGCTTTTCCATATGTGGAAGAAATATTGATCTATCATACTAATGTGCAAAGTTTGGAAGGTATCGAGAAGCTCAAAAATCTAAGAACACTTCGTATCGACTACGGTAGAAACTTACAATCTGAAATGGCATAAACGAATGTGATCACATCGAAATGGTTATTTTCAATAATTGTAGAAAAATAGATGATTTAGAACAGATAGAAAAGAGTCCAGGCCGACTTGTCCTACATACTAGATTCCCAGGATAATAAAAAATGAGCTTTATGTTAGATACAATTTGGGTTTTTCATGGAGAAGGAGGGCGGTTTTCAAGTGGAGTTTTTACTTCAATAGAAAAGGCAGAAATATGGATAAATAAACATAAATTATCCGGGGTTTTGACAGCGTATCCAATTGATGAAGGGGTGTACGACTGGGCATTGTTTAATGATTTTTTCAATGTGAAAAGACAAGCTCAAATGGAACCCAATTTTATCCAACAATTTACTTCGGCAAATCAAGATCATTATCATTATGAAAATGGAACGAGGGATAATTGATCTTTGAATACTATTTCCAGTAACCGTTAAGGTATTTGTCAATCTGATTTCTGTTACTTAAATCGATTAATTGCAAGCTATTCCAGTCCACCAAAACCATTTCGTATTCTTCTCCTAAGCTATATAGTGCGTCTTTAATCAATATAAATTGTTCTCGTGAAATTTCTGCTCGAGAAGCTGTCGCGTTAATCGAAAGCCAAATATTTTTTACAAATTCTTCTTCTGTATCAAAAAATATAGTGAAGTTTGAGAAACCAAAAGCTTTAGTGGATGTTGTTTCGCAGTTAGCTATTTTATAACCGACATAGTTAATTTTTTTTGCTTTTTCAAATTTGTAATCTGTTAATAATTGACTCAGCGGCTCTTTTAGGATTTCTTTTGAAAAAGTTGTTATAGACATCTGGCCGACTTCGAATATTTCAGTAAAACCCAGACCTTCTCTTGATTGATCCGCGAGAGTTTTTACTTCTGTAATCCTCTTCTCTATAGATGCCCTATTTTCGGCGGGGACAATTTCAATTTGACAATAATCGTCGTCCCAAGACAGGGGCAAGTAAGCATTCCTCTTTGTTTTTGATGCAATCTTTCGTTTAAATATTCTGAAAAAGTCTAATATCTTCATCCTGTCTTGATCGCTATATAAAATGTCAATTAAAAAATCTTTTTTATTAAATTAAACCGTGTTTTTCTGCATATTCTTTGAGATTCGCTATCTGATATCGATTATAATTTTCTTTTGATATTTTCCTGTATTCGGCTCTGGCTTTATCCAGGAGCTTTATCTCTGTGAAAAACGTCATTTTAGCGGCAGTGTGCAGTAAGGTTTCAGAAGCTTCCAGTTCGTTGATAAGCTTTTGTACTGTGTTTAATTTTTCAAAGAATGGTAAAATAAAGCTTGAAATATTATATTTCATTTCGGCAATTAGTTCTTCAATATCTGTCGTCGTTGTTATATTATACCAAATATCCGGGAGGCCTCTCATGCTGCTAATTCTTTCTCTTATCATACACTCAGGTTCGGTGGGATATGCCGGTACATCTTTGTTATGGTAGTTAAAGCAGGCTAACCAATACTCGGGTGAAAATATTCCAACGTTTATAGTGAAACGGATATCGTCTTTAGTGCTATAATAACTTTTTTGAATATTTATGATGTGACCGATTTTCTCAAGCGGCAAATAAAAGTTGTTGGCCTTCTTTTTAAAACCAAGAGGTTTTAAGATTTCAATAAAGCTTTCTTTTATGATTCTGTCAAATTTTTCTTGGGTTTCTGTTTTCATATATGAATGTTGTGCTCTATTATACTGAATCTGTTTTGGGCTAAAATCTTTATTTTACTCAACGGTGTATTCCCAATAATGATCTGTCTTATCATTACACAGAAAACCCTCAAACAAATGGCTGGCAATAATCTTTATGCATATGATGAGAATAACCCTAATAATCATATCTGCATCGCCTAATCAATTACACATGCTTCTATCCACATAAGTTTTGTTGCCATTAGAGTTGATATAATAACAGCCTCCACGAGGTCCGCGGATATAGGACCTGGTAGAAGAACTACTTTTAGAAGTATTCGTGGTACGGGCCGAAGGAGAGGGGCTCGTACTTTTGAATTGATTAATATTTGACGAGGTAGATCTTTCTTTTACATATTCCCAGGTTCCGTCACTTTTTAATAACACAGTTCTTCCATCCGTCGTTGTCGCATATTTGTTTTGCGCATTTAGCGCAAAGGAAAAAATGGATAATAATATTGCGAATAGTAATTTTTTCATTTATGGTATTCTTTTTAGCGAATTTTCACATTGGACCCCTTTGTTAAATGGCTATAGTATATCAAATCATTGCTATATTTAGAGCTTTATTGGGTTTTCAGTCCGAAAAAATACGTTGTGAATAAGTTAACATTGTCAATTTACAGTTTTTCCTCCACTAACTAAAAAATTAAACTATCTAAAAAACGGTGTCTTAATTGTTGGTTGGAAGTAGTTTAATAACTCAACAACAAGTGGTTTGACCCCGATAATCATGACAATAAAAATAATAGCGAAAAATAATCTGAATAAGATCGGTGTTAGCCCATCTTTAAATTGGCGCTTAACAATTATAAATGCTGCACGAGAACAGAAGAAGGCGATTACGATACCACCTAATGTAACCCCTTCATAAACGAATAGCAGCTTGATAATATCTTTATTATATAAACTCACCTGTTGCATATCCATGGCACTGAGCATGGTAGAGACAGCTGGAAATACATCGAAAAATAATATGCCACATCCGATAAGCATACCAACCTCAACAATTCCATTGTAATAATCGATTTCATCCCGCTGTGTTTTTACTTTTAAAATCCTGGCTAGTCTGATCAGTATAAACAAACTGATCATTATCGTAAGCAACGCAAAAACCGTGTAAATTAAAAAGAAGTTAGGGTTCATAATTATTTAGATTTTAAGGATATATACCAATTATTCATGTTCGCGATTTCATTTGGGATGTAAGCTGGTCTAGCGGCGGGCGCTGTCGTCTCGACTAAAGCATATTTTGTATTCCCGTATATAAAATAGTTACTTCCATAGTAAGGCAAATTAATCCCAATCAGTGAATGCCCATAGAGATCACTTGATAGCATGACCAGATCGTACCCATACTTGGACAAAATGGTATAAATTAACAATGTTCTGGTATCGCAATCGGCATTCGAGGTTGCAATGGTTTCCAACGGTGTCAATAGACCAAAAGGCTCGTTGGGTATACACGAACCATTATTTTTTGTCAGATAATTTTTTACAAAATAGTCTGAATAGATCGTTGGATCGCATTCTTGAGGTAAAATCAGGGAATAGTTGTAGTCCTGCACAAACGCCATTACCATTGAAGCAAACTGCAGCCTGGTCAAATTTCTAGCCGTCGCCAAGCTATCAAACATCGCATAAACACCATGAAGCTTATCTTGGTCAAATTCTTTTATTTTATGGACTATGAAGTTATAGTGACTCCTTTGATTACTTCCAAATAGCGAATGTTTATTATTCTTTGATCTTTGATAATCGCTTTTATAGATATAGTAGGTGCCCGAATACGCCGCTCCCGAGTAATCTTTCCATTCTTTAGAAAACCTGAAGATCGTATCGCTGGTATTGTTATTTACTAACTTTTCGATAACTGGCTGTGGCGAAGGTTTTACAGTTGGTGATGCCACAATATATTTGGGAATTTCTATCAATGGAGCAATATTTTCTTGTAAGCTATTGAAAATTGTCCAGCCAATCAGCCCAACAATAGATGCTAAATATAGCAACCCGATGATTTTGAAAAACCACTCCCAAATCTTTCCGGGCACCAATGTGAATAGTAATATAATTGCGATTATTGGTATCAGAAACTTTAAACCAGGAATTATAATTAATAGGACGAGAAGCGCCAACAGTACAAATATCCAACTGATTCCAGTTTCTGCGTATTTATTTCCGGTATTGCTGTTTCCTGAATAGGAGATTTTTTTCTCCCAATTTCCATTTGAAAGTTTTCTGGAACCTAAACCAGCTCGGAAAATGTTGGAATTGCCAGTATTGCCATCATCTTCAAAAACATGATTACCGCTTGGCTTCGGACTTGGTGGATTTCCCTGGGGAATAGCGTTTGGAAAAGAAGGTTGAGAAACTTGTTCAGCCAATGGTTTATACTCTCTCTGCAACCGCTTCTCTTCAATTATATCCGAAAAATATCCCTTTACAATACATTTAACTGTACCAAATACCTCCTTGTTCTCCTTCTGATGAAGATGCCGGAGATATTGAACATTATACATTGTTAGTCCATTAATATCGATCCTATATTCAAGTTGATCGTTTGGAAGGAGCAGCGTAAATTTTTCTGGTAGCTGTGATTTATCGAAAAATACCGGTTGTTCAAAACCCGCAAAATCGCCCTCTTCATGTTTGTGAACTCCCCCACAATATTTTTTTTCTCCATTTATGCAGCTGCATTTATCCGAATTGATTGTACTTATCGTAGCTTCATAGATAGTGATGTGATAAATAGCCTGGTCATTCGCATTTGGTAGATACTCACCATAATATTTACCTGTCATTTCTCCCTGTACGTGCGTTTTTCGTTCCCAGAAGAAGGGGACGTTCACCTCACGATACCAGTTTGATTTGCTCTCATCGTATAGCGGATAATTATTGGAAGTTAAATTGTATTTTAATTCATTACTTTCGACCACAGGAACGGCGATGTCCTCTGATCTCTTTCGGAAATCTATTTTGGGGGCTTTTTTCTTGCGGAAGAAAAACCACCATAATGCGCACAATATTACTCCAATGATCAGTAGATTCATCCGCTAATTGTATAATTTGTTTATGAGATCTTCTTTATTGGGAAGTTTTACATCCGATTTCCGTTGTGTTCTAAATGGGGCATCATTCCAATACTCAAACTTTTCTATTTCTTCACGATCTGTTCTCTTTAAAAGATCGTTTTCGATATGTTCATATAGTGTTGTATTGATACGCTTCACTGGCGCTAGCTTTCCGAGTAAATTTCCGTTGCTATTAACTAATTTGGCCTTCAATCTAGCATTTATAAGATCTGCATAATTTTTACGGTGATTCTCATAAAGCTTCGTGATGATTGTTTTTTCCGATCCAGCCCTAAATTTGTAATAGTTGAATTTCTTTCGGATAAAGAATTTGGCAAAAACCGGGATACAGAATATAACGATCGTCAATAAGGCAATGACTAGAGCCAACAGATTTTCTGTCATTAGTAGACGGATTTTTAATGTATAAAGCGTGTTTTTGTCAAGTAACTTTTTTAGCTGATCATGACTTTCTATCTTTTCTCTTATCAAGGGAACAGCGTTTTGCAGGTAAAACCCAAATATCTTCCTGTCCAATGATTGGTTGACATTCATTGTTTGGAGTTTATCCAGAAAATCTTGATCACTTTCGGCCATTTGCTCTACAAAGGCATTTATTTGTGAAATTAATGCAGCGGTTTCTTGATAATTGAATCTCTTTTTTAGGAAGTTTTTATTTATATGGTTTAGTTTGGACTTAAATTGATTCAACTGCTTTACAGCACTTTCGTCTTTTTTTACTTTTTGGTTGATGATGTTTATTGTTGATTGAATCTCCAATACATCATGCCGTCCATGATCTATGTATGCCAATTTTTCGTTGATATCTTTAAGAAGCACGATCTCGTTCTTGGTATAATGGTGGTCATTGGTCAGATAACTATCCACCAGCGATTCCGATTTATAGCGTTCTATTTGTACGATTTCTTTTTTACCGACTCCAAATGGGCTCATATCTACCAATAACCACACATTAAGCGGCTGAGCAATGATCAAACCAATGAAGGCAATAAACGCCAGGCGAAATAGGAACGAAAATGAAAACATCGATGTGCTTTCCTGCGTATTTTTGATGTCCTTAATTTTGATGTCGTTTCTCTTTCTTTTGTCTACCGTGTCCAATATCGTAGGGGTGATGGTATAAAGCAAAAACAAATAAATATTAGCGATAAGCAATCCGATAAATAGCCCGATTGGCAAACTCAGTAGCCTCGAATAACCATCAAAGATATTATAGATAAAAAACATGGTGCTGATAGCTGCACATATAAAAAATATAAGGACAGCCATTCCAATAGTTAAAAAGTAATACTTGATCCTATACTCTTTATTTTCTTCCTTAAGTTGTAAATATCGCTCAATGACGTATACATCCTCTGAGGAGAAGAAAAACAGGAAGTGCTCGAATTTCGACAATGAATACTTCATCTCACGATTACAATTTAGGCCATATTTGAGTTATCTTCATCCTGATCCGCTGCATCAATTGGTGATTCAGGTACATCCGACTCTATTTTCTTTTTTGCAGATTCGATGTATGCTTCAGGATTATTCATGATCGCAGATTCCTCATTCTGCTTATGCCTTGCATAGGCAAAAGCTAATAATTCGCGTTGCGTTCTTGCATCCAATTGCTGCGTTAGATCTTGAAGCTCCTTAGCAAGTTCTTCCCTAAATTCCTCGCCACTTTTTAGGCTAGTATTTTTACGGATGTAGAGGTCAGGATTATGATCTATAATTTCTTTCTCATTCTGTTTATACTTTTCGATGGCGTAATCGGAAAGTTCTTTCTGAATATCGGACTCTTTGATTTTCTCATAGAGTTTTATATCGGCTTCATGGTTTATGACAAGATGCCGCTCTAAGCCTTTTTTATCTTTATAGTAGTCATATTTTATTTCAATACCATTGTTGGCCATCATCATATCTTCGATATTCTCTTTGAGATAATCATAGGGAGTCTTTGTCAGCATGAGTTTAAAGAATATCGGTGTCAGCTCGATTGCCATAAATAGGAGTGTGATAAACAAGGTAATGGAAAACCCTGCCACCTCATGCGCTATTTTAATTCTTTCGAGTAGACCATCAAGACCATCGGCTGCCTTTTTATTATTTAACCTTTCCTTTTCTTTTTCCTTTCTGAGCGCATCCTTCCGTTCATTCAGATTCGTTAGCTCAGCTTGATTCTGCTGATCAAATTTTGCAAGCCTTTCATCTGCCTTATCTCTTTCCCGCCTTAAGGCCAGTGCTACAGGGCCTTCACCTTTTCCACGTCCACCTTGTCCCTGAGCCATTTCATCCTGATATTTTTTATCATATTCCTCCAGGCTTTTTAATAGTTTAGTTCTCTCTTCACTGACCTTACCAAAATCTTTCTCTAGGTTTCTTTCACGTTCAGCATAGGTTTTATCCACTTCGGCGGCATACTCTGTTTGCTTTTGGATCTGAATTTTTCTGAGCTCCGTATCGATCTCCGTTTTGAACATCCGGATTTCGACGGGTTTAGAAATACTAACAGCAATAATCATCCCCATGATAATTCGAGGGAGAGCACCTTTCAATTCATCCCATGTTATTTTTTCTGTACCATCACCTTTACCTGTAGCTGCCACGATAAAACGGTCTAAATTAAAGATCATTAGTCCCCACACAATCCCAAAAACAAGAGCCATAAAGACCGTCGGGATATGAATAGGATTCTCGAGTACATTACCCCGGGGTTCAAATATGGTGTAGAATGCATATCCCCCTGATAACCCAGCCATCAGGCCAGTGGCGAATACAATACCCCCGAGACAAGCATATTTGACCTGATCACTATAGGTAGATCGTTCCAAAATATATTCGTCTCCGCCAGCGGAGGCCCATAAAAATTTGATAACTTTTCCGGGTTTATTGGTGTTGTAAAATTGGCTTTCCATATAATAAGGATTATCTAAATTTCAGTTTAGGTGATTTAATGGTAATGGCTGTACTGTTTAATCTATAGCTTAATGTATTTTTGCTCTGGGCAAGTCTCAAATCCGTCATCTCCAGTTTTTTTAGGTTTATTTCAGATTTGAATCGTCCGAAGTCTGTTTGTAGGATATGATCAATCGTAATCTTCTCGACCACCTTTTTCCGCAAGCCAATGAATGAGACTTCCAAAGGAATGTCATTCCCTATTTTTTCAAGATTTAGAATGATTGTATTGCTCAGATTTAAATACTTTTTGCTTAGAATTTCCGTGGAGAGAAGACCATCACATTCATATTTGATTATCAATAATCCTTTTTTATTAGCGGCGTGGTAGGTAAACTTCGTTACGGTTACATCCTTTCCAGAAAAGCTGTATGTCAGTTTTCTTAAAAATATTCGCGCTACATCACGAATTCTAAACCATAAATTAGGTATATATTCTAAACTTTTCATAATGACTCCAAATGGTCTGTTAGGTTAACACTATAGGCTTTTAGCTAATTCTAAATTTAAAAAATATTCATACATAAACAAACCTGCTACTTGAAATTTTATCTCAAAACTTAACTCTGGTAAAAATATTGAAAGAAAATAAGCTCAGATTACGGGAAACCATAACTATTGATCTGCCAAACTGATAATTTTGGATCAAAACTTTATCATGAAAAGAATAATTGTGCTTCTCGTTATCTATCTCAGTTCTCTATCACTGTACGCCCAGATAGATGATGTGTATATAGTCAATGCGGACAAGCTGAATTTGAGAGAGCTTCCAAATGCAGAATCTAAATCTTACGGATTATTGAGCAGGGGAAAGGAGGTGCTTGTCATTGATATAGCGTATGACTGGTTTAAAGTTTCTGTCGGTCAATATGAAGGTTGGTTAAAAAGCTCCTATGTAATAGCGAAGCCCGAGAATTTATATACTAGGATGAATCTAAATACTGGAGACTCGCCCGAGTGTGATAATATGGCTTGGCGATATGACTATGGTGCCCAAGGATCTCTTGAAATAACAGTTGGGGCGGGAGCAGATTTTGCTGTAAAAGTTATGGAACGGAACACAGGGTTATGTATAAGAGCATTTTATATAAAGTCTGGTGAATCTATTAAAGTAAAAGATATACCCCAGAATACTTATTATTTAAAGGTTGCCAGCGGCCGGGATTTTAGACAGGGGATTAAAGACGGGCAATGTATTATGGTTTTTAATCAAAGTGCTCATTACGAAATTGGAGAGGAAATATTAGATTTTAATATGGGACCGAAACGCATTGAAACAATAGATGGAAAAAGATATGAAGTACAAAGCGTACCATCTTATAGTTTACGACTGGCTGTCCGAAGTCAAGATCACTCGCTTAAAGACAATTTTGACACGAAGACAATATCAAACGAAGAATTTAATAGATAGATTATCAGCAATAGGATAGCGAAGGCTCCTTGAATAGCTTGGGCGTTTCCCTAGTTTCGTCATTTGTAAAATGTCCTTCATAGACGTAATCTAACCGGTTTTCTAATGCATGTTTTGTCTGTTCTTCAAATTGCTGTACTACATAATCCAAAGCCTCTTTTCGAGCGTATTTTGCTGAAGGAACAATTTTTGGGAATATCCGAGATAGTTCCTTCGTATAGAGTAAATCACCATCGAAAATAATATTATTACTCTTTATATGCTCTGGAAGATATTCTGCACCTAATGTAGATTTCCCGGCACCGTTAGAACCCGTTATTATGTAAAGATCAGGCATTAGTAAATATTGAGTTCTCTCAAGATATCTTTTGATTGACGAATATTAAATTCCTGTACTACATCAAAAGATCGTTTATCAGAAGAAACAATCACAATTTTAACTAAATGATTTGGGTATTCGATGTAGCTTTGATTTTTGGGTAATTTGCTAGATCTTATTAAAAATGGTTGCCCTTTATCAAGCTTTTGTTTGCGCAACTTGAGAACAATGCTGTTGCTAACTTCTTTTAAGTGCTCTAAATTTCTCATAATACCACATTAATACTATTCAAAAATAGTAATTTTTAAGGAGAAAAGCAATTGTTCGACCAGTAGAAAATGACTCTTTTTGTGTTATTGCTAGCTATATTAAAGAATTAAAATGCGATGAAAGGCAGAAATATCCGATTTGAGCAGTAAGTGTCATTTCACTGTCGAACTCGATCCTAAGATACTACAAGAAAATATGCTTTGTGAATTTCGTGGTACACCAAAAAATGGTGTATATTTTATTTTAGAAAACTAGTATGCAAGAAAGTCAGTCAAAGAGAATGGAATTGACTAAACTTACAGTTTCCCGTAACCATTCCGACTTCCAAACCAATAACTTATGCAAGAGATGTAGAATCGTGTCATAGCAACTCTCAAGAAATACGGCCCGGCAATATGTGCGATGCTATTATCGAGCTATGAGAGGCCTCATCCATCCAATGGCATATAAAAAATCGAAAACCATAAATATCTTTACTGCAAATGATGGTACTAATATTGTTAGTAATATTTTAAAATGAAACCGCTAGAAATCTTTTGCAGAAATCGGGTAATGTACGTTCAGATTACCGTGCATGATAAAAGCATGGGCATGAAAGATTATCATCATTCGGTGTACTTGCCGATGACATCAAGGAAGCGTGTATTGACGCTCTTATACTTCGCTTTGATACGGATGTGCCTGAGTTGTTTTATCACCATGGAAAACGCCAGGTAGTGGAAGTTCGGGCCAAGAAATACAGCCTTTGGCATATTTATCTCAATAATGCTTATGTAGGAAGTATTCACTATTACAGCTTCACTAAGCAATTCAATTACCACCTTGAAGACAATGGCATATTGACCGATGATCACGTGCAAAAGTATATAGCCCTGATCCAACGTGGGGAATTAAAGTGGATAAAGGACGATATTCGATGAAAAAGGATATAAAGGAAAAAAAAACCTTGAGTCTGGGAGGGGCGAATCCTGTTTGGTTTAAAAAAAAATATTTCTAGCTGTATGACAGGAACCTATAACCTCCTTTGTTTAACAATCCGAATAATTATTCCTAACCTTATTAAGTATTGATAAATAATATTTATCTTTAAGCTAATGTTATTTTTCCTATGCGGCTAATCATGGACGCATCGGGTTAACCTAAAGCCTCATTTATGCATATTATACAAAAGCTTAGCACTTATTTAAACGAGAAATTCGAGACACTGACTTTTATTGGTTTCATTGTGGCCAGCGTTTTTTACGGCTTTGGTTTTATGTTTTTTAATCAGTATACAACTTTGTTGTATGGACTGTTTTCGGGGTTGATATTGGTTGTTTTTCTTAAAAATTTGCGTACGGGTAATATCAGGAGCATGTGGCCTGAGGGATTTTTTACGTTTGCTGTAGTGCTAGAATTTGGGTTTTTGTTATATGATCAAGTCCATCTGAAAAATGATTGGTACTTTCTGCCATGGGCAGCTCTGTTGGGTGGAGTTGTTGTGGTAGCCAATGGCGGCCTAATCATGTTAAAGAAGATCATTATCCGAAATACAGTTTCGAAACCCTTGTATTTAAGCGCTGTTTTTCTCCTTTCAACAGTTTATTCCTACGGGTTCTTATCGCTTACAAACATTTTTAACGCGCGGCAAGTTGTTGCGTGGGAGCGAGCCAAAGTAGATGCGTCTTTTTTGTTCAAGTCTTTTGGAGGAAATGACAACTATGCCAAATTTGAGAACAAATTATGGGGAAATCGGATGATGAACTTATCGTTCATGGAATGGCATTACAATTTGCCGTACCAACCAAAGACTGCCGAAATAAAAGTCTTTGAGGGAAACCTAGGACAACACTATATGCTCAAAACGTATGATGAGGATGAAAAGAATGACGCAAGACAAATCGACTAACATGGACAAAATTATATATCTTGACAACAACGCATCCACTCCAATGGATCCTAGGGTCTTAGACGAAATGATGCCCTATTTGACAGAAAATTATGGTAATGCAGCAAGTCGCCACAAATTAGGTAAATATTTAGATGCTGCGGTAGAGAAGAGCAGGAGACAGATTACTGATCTCATCGATGCCAATGTAGAAGATGTTTTTTTCACAGCCGGTGCAACTGAAGCTATCAATATGGGATTACGTGGATTATTGATGCCAGGGAAACAACATATTATAACTGTACGCACAGAGCATCCTGCAGTTTTGGATACGTGTAGGTATCTTGAGACCAGAGGTATTGCGGTTACTTACCTTTCTGTTGATAGCGACGGGCTGATAGATTTTAAGGAACTAGAGCGCGCCTTTACACCTCTTACAGCTTTAGTATGTGTGATGCATGTCAACCATGATACTGGTGTGATTCAGGACATAGAGCGAATTGCGGAAATAACGCATGCTCACGGCGCCTTTTTTATGACCGATGGAAGCCAATCTGTCGGAAAACTCCCTATTCACGCGCGATCATTTATAGATGTTCTCACTTTTTCTGCCCATAAATTTTATGGGCCAAAGGGTATCGGCGGTATTTATTTTAGTTCCGAAGTACCGATGAAACCACTTATTTTTTCTGGGGAACATGAAGGCGAGGCGAGAAGTGGTACACTTAACGTACCTGGTATCGTTGGTATGGGCAAAGCCGCTGAACTCGCAGCTTTACAGATGAATGAAGACGAAGAGCGCATAGGGAAACTACGAGATATATTAGAACAACACTTATTGGCAATAGGAGGGACGAAATTAATAGGTTCTAAAAAGCGTAGGATCTACACTACAAGTACTATTCGATTTGATGGTATTGACAGCGGTAATATAGTCCAACAGCTTGATGATATATGTGTTTCCGACTGCTCAGTGCTCAGTTATTTTGAGATAGTACCTTCCCCAGTACTTCAAGCTATGGGGATGCGTAAAGATGAGGCTTTTAATGCGCTACGATTTAGTTTAGGGCGTTTCACTACAGCAGAAGAAATCGGACAAACTGTTGAAACTGTAGGCAATATCATAAAGCAATTGCACAATGAAAAATCGCTACAGCGATCCAAGCCGGTTTAAATTAGGTGATTAAGCGAGCATTTAGCCAACTTTGCCTCCCTTGACGGTTTTCGAGGGGGCCATGTTGTTTACTTTATTTCTTATTAACACGGTTGAGTAAATCAACTACAGTTTCCCGTAACTAACCCTACATCCAAACCAATACCTTAGCACTACTATTTGTAATAATCTTGAAAGTTAACAGCTATAAGCCTTCTAATTCAGCGTACCACGACCAATTCCAAACATTCCAATTGCGTATAAAAAATCGGAAACCCTAAATATCTTTACTGTATACAATATTACTAATAATATTAGTAATATTGTAAAATGAAGCCTCTAGAAATCTTTTGCCGAAATCGGGTAATGTACGCTCAAATTACCGTGCATGATAAAAGCATGGGCATGAAAGATTATCATCTTCACAACAAAAATGGTCTTGCCTTTTATGTTTTCAGGAAATCTCAGGGAGTGTGGCAATTGGCATTCGGTGTACTCGCCGATGACATCAAGGAAGCGTGCATTGACGCCCTTATACTTCGCTTTGATACGGATGTGCCTGAATTGTTTTATCATCATGGAAAACGCCAGGTAGTGGAAGTTCGGGCCAAGAAATACAGCCTTTGGCATATTTATCTCAATAATGCTTATGTAGGAAGTATTCAATATTACACCTTCACTAAGCAGTTCAATTACCACCTTGAAGACAATGGCTTATTGATCGATGATCACGTGCAAAAATATATAGCCATGATACAACGTGGGGAATTAAAGTGGATAAAGGACGATATTCGATAAAAAACGATTTAAAAGGAATAAAAAACCTTGAGTCTGGGAGGATCTCAAGGTTTCCTAATTACTACCTATTTTTGAAAAGTACTATTAATACAATATCGAATCCTGTTTGGTTTTAAAAAAAGTTATTTCCAGCTGTTGAGCACGGAGCACTAGCTGTCAATAAGTATTCTGTTACCGGTTTTTTGACTATAGATGATCTAAGTAGTAAAAAATATTTTACATTGACGGATAATGTATGGATGATCATGGAAGAACTTTTTGATAAAAGACGCTTGTCATTATCGAAAAGTGGGTTAATCTGGAGTGTTCGCGAAACTGATAATACTATTTGATGAAGTGAAATAGCCTTTTGGAATTAAATTATTATTAGGATATAATTTTTGAACAACATTTTCTAAGAAATGAACAACAATTATCTCAACTAATCTAACGATCTTTACAGTAGATGAATGCCCAAAGCCGGTTAACATCTAGCCCAAGCGGACATCTAGCCAAAATTGCCTCCCTTAACGGTTATAAGGGGGGCTTTCTTTATTTTATTGTCTTCTTAAAACAGTTGAATAAATCAGCTACGGTTTCCCGTAACCAATCCCTCTTTCAAATCCATACCTTAGCCTTACAGTTTGTAATAATCTTGAAAGTTAATATCTGTAAACATATTAATTCAAAATAAATAATGTATATTAGGCTTGGGTATTAACCTTGCCCGATTGAAAAGTAGCATGCCATGATAGTAACCACGACCAATTCCATCGAAGGGAGGGAGATTTCACGATATAATGATCCAATAGCAGCCAATGTTGTCGCCGGCATCAATATCTTTAGCGATATAGGAGCGAGCTATGTGGACTTCTTAGGAGGCCACCTAGATATTGGAAAAGGAATAATTTTGTGACGCCGATCATAATTAATATAAAGTAGTTTTTTTTAAATAATCCGTATTCAGAATGAATGAAAAAATAAAAGATTATCTGGTAAACCAAAGCAAGTTTTTAAATCTACAATTTCAAAACATCAGAACAACAACGAAAGATAGTTCTGTAAAAGGTGGAAAGAATGAAAAAATTTTATCAGAATTTCTTAGCAAAAACTTTCCATCCAAATTCAATGCATTAAATTCTGAAATAATAGATTCTGAAGGGAGAAGTACAGATGAACTGGATATCTGTGTGTGCAATGAATACCAACCTTTTACAGATCTGGAAAATTCGTTACTTATTGCTGAAGGTATATCTTTCGTAGTTCAAGTGAAGGCGATAATTAATTCTAATGAATTGTCAAGAATAAGAAAAAATTGTGTGAGTTTAAAACAAATTAAAAGAAAGCCCAATCAAGGAGACTCTGTTATGACATTTTCCGATCTATCAACAATAGAGCATACAGTAACTCATATTCCTTATATCATTTTTGCCTATGAATGTTCTATTGAACTGGATACACTGACGCAGAATATCGCGAATCTTTTTGATAATGATCCATATGAACATCAGCCCGATGCAATATTTATTTTAAACAAGGGATTTATATTAAATTTTAGAGAAGGAAAGGGAGAATATACTTGGAAATTAGGAGAGCGCAATGTAAAAGGGTTTTGTGGTTGGAAAACAGAATCTCATACATTATTTGAATTAATACGTTACATTAATACTATGATTCCAAGAATGACTAAAGCACGTAGTCCAATATTGAACTATTTTAATTCATCCATTAACTATGAGGGCATAGTAAGATTCTCCGATGATTAAAGAAGCAAATCACCTTTATCGCAACCGTTTTTTTGACAGTTTTAAGAAGAAAAACAAAAAGTGACGGTGGGCCACTTTATAGCACCATAGTTGTGTAGTGTGAGGCGGAGACTATAAAGATTGGGCGTTGTTGTTTTATTTGAGTATCGCCTTCATCTTGTTTTTGGCGATGAATGCGTCAAATAATGCAAATACGTGATCCATTTCACTTTAGGTGAGCTTTTTAATATCCTGAAACCTTTCCACTGTCCTACGGTCTTATTCTATTGTACCTTACTTTTCTGTATTGATATCCAGAAATCGCTACCTGGTGTTTATCTTAATTGTCTTCTTAAAACAGTTGAATAAATCAGCTACGGTTTCCCGTAACCAATCCTACTTTTAAACCTATACCTTAGCCTTACAGTTTGTAATAATCTTGAAAGTTAATAGCTGTAAACATATTAATTCAGAATAAATAATGTATATTAGGCTTGGGTATTAACCTTGCCCGATTGAAAAGTAGCATGCCATGATAGTAACCACGACCAATTCCATCGAAGGGTGGGAGATTTCACGATATAATGATCCAATAGCAGCCAATGTTATCATCGGTACCAATATCTTTAGTGATATAGGAGCGAGCTATTTCGATTTCTTTGGTGGTCGCTCTAGCAGCTATGAGAAGAAGATGCAGGAAATGTACAAGCGTGTTACCGAAACGCTCAAGCAGCGTGCACAGGCAATTCGCGCGGATGATATTGTTGGGCTAAGTGTAGATATCGACGAAATCTCAGGTAAGGGGAGCCAAATGTTTATGATTACCGCAGTGGGTACACCAGTACATCTTAAAGAGGTTGCCCGCATTCCCGTGGAGAAGCAGGATGATCTATTGGATGGCGAATTGATCCAGCAGAAGGTCCGAGCAGATATTATCCTAGAAAATTATAAGTCGGTAGAATCTATCAATAAGGAAACAGCTGAATTTATTTCTATATCAGGCCTAAGGGAATTTGAGCCGCTTGTGCGCGAATTGCCGTGGCAATGTTAGCCACCTTAGATAGACATTAGTTAGAACATACAATAAAGAATAAGAATTTAAAGCTTTGAAATGACAACAAGATCGGCTGATGCTACTATAAAAGGATATTACTATCAATTTGACACTTCAATATTAAAAATATTGGAGCTTCAATCAGACACAGAATCAATAACAATTGAGGATGTAGAGGATATTGACATTAATACTGCAACAGAGACAACAGCAGTTCAATGTAAGTACTTATCCAAACCTAGCTTTATCAATTCTGCAGTTAGAGAGCCAATTATCTTGATGCTTGATCATTTTATTAATCCAAAATCACCAAATAATTATCGTTATGTTTTGTATGCACACTTTGAAAATGAAACGCAAGGAAGCGAGCCAACAATTGACCTTGTAAAATTCAAAGAAATTCTAACTTTCACAGAGAATAAAATCAAAAAGGAGTACCACACTGATAACAAAATAAGCGACACCCAACTAAATACATTTCTTAAACAATTTCGTTTTGTATTTGGTAAAGAATTTGACGCACAACAAAAGGAAGTAATTCAAAAATTAAAAACTCAATTCAATTGTAGTTCTGATTTTGAAGCTGACACCCTATACTATAATAATGCATTACGTATTATCATTGATAAAGCGATTAAAAAACAGAACAATCAACGAAAAATTACAAAGAGAGATTTTTTAAAGAGGGTTGACACAAGAAAAAGACTATTCAATGAATGGTTTATCAAACTACGTTCTAAAAAAGAATATTTAAAAAATATCTCACAAAACCTAAAATCAACAAGATCACTAGAAGCATCGCGATCAAAAATAATTTTAATAGGGAGGGAAATAATCGAAGCGAATAATGCAGAACTTCCTATTGAAACATTTATTGAAAATCTTATTGCCAAATACTACAAATTAAACTCGGCATTACGAGATGCTAAGCCACTTACTTTGGTTTTGGAATGCAATGATAAAATATTAAAAGATATAAAATCAAAACTGATAAGTATTAATATCATATTTAATGACGGTTTTGAACATATTGATTTTTCGTCAACAATATTCAATTTAAAACCAGTTGTTACGAAATCAAATAATGGAGCTAAAATAATAAATTCATCCTATTTAATTAAATTGATTTCGCGAAATACTTTTGATCTCAACATCGCAAACATTGAAGCACCATTAGCATTTATATGCTTTTCCAAAAGTGAGATAACTAATCAATTTTCTATAGGACAATTTTTTGATTATAAGTATTGTGAAACTCTTACAGACGTTTTTCAAGTATTAACTAAATAATTTAACCAATGTCACAGATTACAAATAGCGACATATTTAGAATTTTAACGGTTGCACCTAGCTTAATTCAAATTGAGGTTATTGATGCAGAAAAATTCAAAACCGATACTTCTGATTTTACGATTGGGAGCTATCTTAAGATTTCAGATGACTCAAATACATCAATAATTGCGTTAGTTCAAAGTTTCAAAATAAAAGATTCCAATATTGGAGGTGAATCAGCAATTACGCAACCAAGTTTTATCTTAGATGCGCAACCAATTGGATTTTTAGATACAGATGGTAGATTCAAACGTGGTGGGCAACAAATAGCAATACCACCAAATCAAGTTTCCATAGCAGACAGTTCTGTTTTGAAAAGCATTTATGAATCTACCAGAGAAGATAAGAAATTTATTTTTTCTTCTTTGGCTCAAAATATTAGCATTGACATCGCTGTTGATGGAGACAAATTTTTTAGTAAGCACATTGCTGTTGTTGGGTCAACAGGTTCTGGGAAATCTGGAACAGTTGCCAGAATTCTTCAAGAAGGTATAGAACCAACTGTAGATCAAACAAAGAAGGGGGTTTTAAATAATTCACACATTATCCTATTTGATTTACACGGCGAGTATGCACCAGCGTTTCCAAAATCAAAAAAACTTGATATAAGTAACTTAATTCTTCCTTATTGGTTAATGAACTCGGAGGAGTTGGAAGAAATGTTTATTGAAAGTTCTGAGAGCAATTCGCACAATCAGATTTCGCAATTTAAAAATGCGGTAACATTAAATAAGAAACGTCATAATTCTACATTAACAAAAGTAAATTACGACACCCCTGTTTACTTTAGCATTGATGAAGTTTACCGCTACATTTCGAATCATAATATCGCTACGAAAGATGCTAAAACTGGCGAACTAAAAATAAAAACAAAAATTTCAGGTTTGGTGGACGAGTTTCAATTATTTGAAAAAATTGAATTTGAAGACAAATCTACAGGGAAAATAAACTCAGGTCCGTATGCTGGCGAGTTTGATAGATTTGTGCCGAGATTAGAAACCAAATTGAACGATGAAAGATTGTCATTTCTACTAAAACCGAAAAAATTAAGCGGTACAGAATACAGAACGGAAGACCTTTCTGATATTTTAAAACAATTTATTGGTTACGAAACGGATAAAAACAATATATCAATTATTGACTTAAGCGGTATTCCTTTTGAAGTCTTAAGCCTTGTTGTTTCTCTTATTAGTCGATTAGTTTTTGACTTCTGTTTTTATTATAAAGGAATAAAAAAAGATAAAGAAGTTCCGTTTTTATTGGTTTTAGAAGAAGCACATAATTATATTCCACAAAGTCAAGGCGCAAAATATCATTCGGTTAAGAAGTCAATTGAAAGAATTGCAAAAGAAGGTAGAAAATATGGGTTATCTTTAATGATTGTAAGCCAAAGACCTTCTGAAATTTCTGAAACAATTTTTTCACAGTGCAATAATTTTGTAGCAATGCGCCTTACAAATCCAACTGATCAACAATATGTAAAACGACTAATGCCTGATAGTGTTAGTGCAATTACAGACACTTTGCCAGTTCTTGAAAGACAAGAAGCTTTGATTCTAGGCGATAGTATACCAATTCCAACAATTGTAAGAATTAAAGAGCTGGTGGATAAGCCAGCATCTAGCGACATTGACTTTAGAACAGAATGGAAAAAAGATTGGGCTGACATTTTGTTTGATGACTTAATAAAGAAAGTGAAAAAAGAATAAAAAGGCACCGCAAATAGTTGTTGCTCCCTTGATAAAATGCTACTTCGCCTTGGGAAAAACGCTCCTCTTTAGAATCCTCTAAACGGTTGCGCTACCTCTCGAAGTCACCGCGTTAAAATAATTGTTCAGAACTGACCATTGCAATAATTGTTTCAAATATTTCCTTTTAAGCATAAAATAAGTTGTTAATTATCATATATATTTAACCGTTTAACATTGAAAATGTCTAATTTCGATTTACACCGCAGATCTGAAACTATTTCTGCTGAGATAGTTGAGAATAATAATCTATCTACTGGGGCGACTTGGTTGCGCTGGGAACCCCATATTCATGGTCCAGGAACTGTATTAAATGATCAATTTAAGGGCTCAGAAGCATTCAATACTTACTTGACTGACTTGGAAGCTGTCACGCCAGAATTGCGAGCAATCGGAATTACGGATTATTATAGTTCAGAAGTTTACGAACTTGTATCTGAAGCTAAAAGGAATGGGAGGCTTCCCAAATGCGATCTAATATTCCCTAATATCGAACTCCGTTTAGACGTTGGGACAGTTAGCGGATCATTCGTAAATATACATTTATTAGTGTGCCCTGATGATGATGATCATTTAGACAGAATCTATAGATTTTTGTCCTTATTAACGTTTCGTGCTCATGGTGATAACTTTCATTGTACAAAGGGTGATCTAATCAGACTAGGTAGATTAACTGACCCTAAGGTTACTGATGAAAGAAAGGCTTTAGAAATTGGTGCTATCCAGTTCAAAGTGTCTAGAACGCAATTAGAACATGAGTATCATTCAAGCGATTGGGCTAAAGCAAATATAGTTATTGCCGTTGCAGGTGGGGCAGATGGTTCAGGTGGTTTAGATAGAGCAGCTGACAAAACTCTTAGAGAAGAGATTGATAGGTTTGCTCAGGTGATTTTTGCAAGTTCCGAAAGTCAACGAGAATTTTGGCTGGGAAAAAAAGCTCTAAATGCAGAACAAATAAGAAGCAGGTATCGGTCGCTGAAACCTTGTATGCATGGATCCGATGCACATAGACGGGAGGATGTGGGGGCTCCGAAAAATGATAGATTTACATGGATCAAAGGCGTTCCTCGATTTGATAGTCTAAGACAAGCATGTATTGATCCTGAAGGTAGAGCTTTTGTCGCCCCTCAACCTCCACTAGGAGCAAATCCATCACAGACAATTTTGGAAGTTAATATTAATGACACCGCCTGGTGTGATACTCCAAAATTAAATATTAATCCCGGTCTTGTAGCAATTATTGGAGCAAGAGGATCTGGAAAAACAGCACTCGCTGAAATTATAGCTGCTGGTTGTGATGCTATTTCTGAAGGTCAAGATGATAGCGAAATGAGTAAATCCTTTTTGAATAGGGCAAAGCCCGAATTAAATGGATCATCTGTAACATTGAATTGGGGATCTGGAAGGGATCCTGAAATGCGTTCGCTGTATCATGTCTATTCGTCTCCGGATAAATTTCCAATGGCGAGATATTTGTCACAACAGTTCGTTGACGATCTTTGCTCATCAGATGGGCTTACTGATAAACTCCTCAAAGAGGTTGAACGAATAATTTTTAGTTCACATGATGTCAATCAAAGGGAAGGCACTCTTGATTTTTCTGAATTGCTGGAACTTAGGGCTGCTCGTCCAAGGGCGACGCGACAACAACAAGAAGTATATCTCGAAGAATTGTGTAACAGAATCGGTGTTGAATTGGAAAAAACTAAACTTGTGACTGAGACAAAAACACAAATTCAAATAAAAGATGCCCTCATCATACAATTCACAAACGATAGAGCAAAGCTTATATTGACAGGAAGTGAGGAGAGAATAAAAAGGCTGAGCGAACTTGCAACTGCTGCTGATGCTGTGCGTAATAATGTCCGGTTCTTTTCACAGCGTGAAAAATCATTACTTTCAATTAAGGATGATGTTACTAATGTACGAACAAATAGGGCTCCAGAGGATCTGAGAGAGATGCAGCAAAGGCATGTACAATCAGGAATTCAATCTACAGAATGGCCCTCATTCCTTACTGACTTCAAAGGTGATGTCGATAAAGTGGTAAGCGAACATCTTACAAATGCACAAAAAAGTATGAATAGCTGGAAAGGAACGACACCATCCGTTGTAGGTGAAGGGACTGGATACATCAATGATGATGCTGAACTCCACATGCTACCCTTGGCTCTATTGGAAGCAGAGATTGCTAGGCTTACATCGTTGATAAGTGCAGATACGACAACTGCTCAAAGATTTAACGCAATTTCACAGAAGATTGCTCAAGAACAAGCTGCTTTGATCGGATTAAAAGAGAAACTTGCAGATTATGAGGCTGCTCAAGGCCGCGCTGATATTTTGCGGTTAGAAAGAGATACAACTTATGGCCAAGTATTCACCTCAATACTTGAAGAGGAATCAATATTGAAAGATCTGTACCAACCAATTATGACAAAGTTGACTGGATCATCGGGTACATTAAACAAAATGTCATTCACAATTAAACGAATTGTTAATATCGATCATTGGGCAGAAGAGGGTGAAAGGCTGTTCGACTTACGTATGGATAGTGCCTTTAGAGGTAAAGGAACTCTAAGGCAGCATGCTGAAGAGGCCTTATTGCCCGCGTGGGAAAAAGGAAGTGATACGGATGTGTTGGCTGCAATGAAAAAATTCCAAGAGGACCATGCGAATGAATTAATTGCTAACGCCAAAGTTGCTAAAAAGGATAAGGAGAATTTTAGAGCATGGGCAATGCAATTTGCTAAATGGTTATATGGAACTAGCCATATCAGTCTTGTCTATGGCGTAGATTACGATGGTGTTGATATTAGGAAGCTTTCTCCTGGCACAAGAGGCATTGTGTTACTTATGCTTTATTTAGCATTGGATGCTGAAGATGATAGACCACTAATTATCGATCAACCGGAAGAAAATCTCGACCCAAAATCTATATATGACGAACTGGTCGGACTCTTTATAGCAGCAAAACAAAAAAGACAAGTTATTATGGTCACCCATAATGCTAATCTAGTGGTGAATACCGATGCCGACCAAATAATAATTGCTAAAACTGGAGATAGGCTTCCAAACGGTATGCCGAGAATATCCTATATTTCTGGAGGACTTGAAGAAGCACATATACGTACAGAAGTATGTGGTATTCTTGAAGGCGGTGAACCTGCCTTCAGAAGGAGAGCAGAACGTCTACGTGTAAGCATACAATAATTTGTTTGAGATAAATATCTCGCTAAATACGGCAATAAGCTTTTCTGTTGTGGTTAATAATAAGGAGCTACATTGAACTCTTTTTTTTAATATAACAAAAAACAACTGTTTACATGAAAGCAAGCAATTTAAAGATGAGTCTGTTATAGAGCTGAAAAAAAATAGACTCATGGTTATAATTATGGTACTTGCAATGAAGTAATGAAACAGTTCCCTTTTGGATGTTATTGGATAGATAGGTTTGAAGTTGATATTAAGATTATATTTGATAATTTAAGATTTTCTGAGACTGTAACATGAACTGTGTCAGAGGAATAATTCAATAAGATTATTTATATTCAATTATTCAAACGACACAGTTCAGGGTACGATCTCTAGGTTCCATATTAGTTCTGGGCTATATAATAAACACAAGATAGCAGTCGTCGTAGCCGAGATTCCATTTTGGTCTTGCGGAGGTCATCAAAATATAGACCGCTTACTTTTTATAATTTTGAGATCTTTGTTAGATAATTTCGCAAGTACACAAGCAGCAGAAGCTTAATTAAATGAGCAAACGATCAGTGGTGTCGGGAAATTTTTAAAGACAATCAATACAAATCAATGAAGATGTTGTCAGTTCCACGAACGTATTTCATGGTGGCCGAAATAAATTGAACTAATCGATTCAACATTTTTCAATTTAATCGTTGCTTTTTCACTACGATAATTATTTTCAATAGGTTATCTTTGCATAAAGCCTATTGTGTATGTCAAAGAAAAAATTACAATTAAACGAATTTAGAGTGTCAGGTGATGTTAAACCGATTTCTTACAGTAAGAGAACGCCAATCGAATTAAATACCTATGACACCTTTTATGTCTCTTATAGAGAAAACATTGTTTGCTCTTGTAAAATTGAATCTCAACATTCCGATTGGTCGGGTAGGTCAATGGCTATAGTTGTAATTAATGATTCCTTAGAGGGCTCTAAACATAATTTATATGCTGATGAATTAGGTACAACACCTGAAGAAGCAATACGACATCAATGGAGTTTCTCTACGAATTAACTTGCTTTGTGTTTGAAGCTACTTGCATTAGAAATCGCTTTCGAGGAAAAATAGAAAAAATATTTGTTGAAATTTGACTAAGTCGAAATATATGATGACAAATGAAAGTTTCTTGAGTTCTTTAGAGGGCTTACAGAAAAGAATAAAAAATATAAGGCATGATGATGGATATATTATTCATCAGGTTGCAGTGATAGGTAGATCTGCCATTGACCATTTAAATAAATTAGAAACTGATGATCCATTTGACATGGAGCTAATAAAAGATACTATAGCTGATTTGTCAGAAATTGATGCTATTGAGAAATCTTATTATGCTGATGATCAATATTTGGAATTTGTACACAAAAGGTCTGCTCGTGGTAATATGACAATTTTCATGAAAGCTATCAATTGTGTAGAGGGGGCTTTAGATGTATTTTTCCATAAATTGAATAATAAAAACACTTAGGCTCCTATGAATTAAAAACCTTCTTCTTTCTCGTACGCCCAATCTTTTTTACACGTTCAAAATAATTGATAGTGCCGAGTGCTTTTGGTGTCATTAACTCCGTTTCATTGAAACCGTCTATTTTTTTTCGATAATAAGAATCAAGACATAGGCAATTGTTTTTTACAATCACTTGGGTAACCTTAGGATTCTTCGTTTGGTAGAAAGTTTTATTATGACTGATTCTAAATCCGCTAGAAGTGATAATTTCAATTATTTCTGGTATAAGATGTTTAAAATCCTGCTTGGAAGAAAAGGTCAAATCATCTACAAAAGTGGTAAAGGTCAAACCATTGTTTTTAGCAAACTTTTGTAATTTAGAGCCGGCGTCCGCAAAAACAAGGTTAGCAATGTAGGGAGAGGTATGTGTGCCTTGGGGCAGCATGCCTTTATAGGTGGTCAATTTTGTCAAAATATGGGCTACAGATGGCGCGAATTTGTACTTAACAAACATGTCAAACACTTGCTTATTCGTTATAGAAGGATAGTACCCCCGTAGATCCGTATTGAAGAAAAATTTATTACCCTGATGATTTTTTGCATTTAAAATATTATCTCTTTTCTTTACTCCGCCAAAAGTATAGTCAGGTAATTTAATACAAGATAACAATTTTGTTAGTATAGATTTTTGAATGACCTTTAATTTCCCAACAGCTGGGTATATATCTCTTGATCTAGGACGATTATATTTATCATACAATTGATTACCATGTTTATCCAATTTTGGAGTCGAATTTAAATAATAATATCTATCAATATTCAGGAATATAGAATTGATAGAATTGTTATCTGTATTTAATATTCTTAATAGCGTTGGAACGTCTAGCATCTCTTGTAATCATTTAAATAAATGAATCTACCATGCCTTTTATGGAAGGTAGTAATATTTCGAAAGCCTCTCTTTTATTGGGCTCTATATCTTCAATAGTCATTGAACGGAAGAAGAGAATAGGTAGGGGAATATCTAAGCTTTCAGCTATAGATTTAAGCGAACTGATAGTAGCTTCCTTTGAATTGTTTTCGATCTTAGAAAGGTATGCTTGCGTTAAATGAGCCATTTCTGCGAGCTCATTTTGTTTAAGTCCCTTCTTTTTTCTTAATTCTTTTATAGTATTACCAATATCCATAGTAGTAGAAATTTGTGAAAAATGTAGGAATGTTAGTTGATAAATAAGTCAATTAAATGTTTTGCTGCAGCAAAAACTCTCATCAGTGTTATTAACACGTTTAAATTTCCGAGTTTGACCTGCGGATCGGAAGAAGGTTTATCTTTTGTCTCCTCTAATCTGGTGATGCAATCTTCTAAAAGAACTTGTTCTTCAACTGAAAACGAACAACGGTTCTTTGATAGGATGGTTCTTATACCTAGTACAAGATCATCTGTGCTTTTAAAGCAGTTTTTTCTCATTATGTTAGAATTTAAATACGGCAAACCATTATGCCTGCTCATCTATAATGGGGTAATTAAATCCATAAACGTTGTTCGTTTGTTCCATTCCTACAATATCCTGCTCCAATCAAATAAAAACATGATTGAATCATTATTTCATAGAGTTTAAAGGCTAAATAGAGCCAGATCTATGTTTTAATCTATGGGATTGTCATCTACCATCCGATTACTCTTGTGGTCTAATAACTAGTGCGGTAGGTTTCTATGACCTATCGTATAATAGTGTATCATTGATTTTCTATTTTAGATTTCATTGAATAACTTCCGAAAAGAATTGTGTGCAGAATTTTCCTGGGTACTTTTCTTAACATGGTGTCTTCTTGTGATGATGAGCTAATGCTCCCCAAATTCCCGTTAGGGTTGTATATGTAGAATATACTTTAGACGTTTGGATGTAAATTACCTTTGCTTATAAAAGCCTTTCAAAGAACTATGATGTAAAGATAGGTAATATTCCTAATAGAGCAAATTTATTGCAAAAATATTCTTCTATAGTTATATTTTTGTAGATGAAACGCTACAACGATAGTGAGGCTATTTCTTTCAATCGGCGACGTTACCATTCTACGTAATATGATTTGAAAAGAAATATAAAGATCTGGTATGCCTTTTAATATACGGGGGTAGAACTAAATATTATTACCCAAATCATCTATTGGGATTTTGTTCTGGAAAGAGTTATTATCACTTTTTCCAGTATAATACAATTTCATTTCAGGGGGCAATGCATCATAAACTTCTTGCCATCTTAAAGTATCATTGTCAATGTGAGCTTTCATACAGTATTCATTAATATATTCTCCATATCGATTATACATAGTACCTAATACTGATAAATGAGGTATTAATAATCCTTCATCCACTAACGAAGGATGTAGTGCGACATTCAATCCTGCTCCATTTGAACCAACACTAGAATATAAAATTCCTTTAAAACCTAAAGAAAACATCCAGCTGCAATAAGATGCTGAGAGCTTGTATAAATGTTCTTCCCCTTTATCTACACGCTTCGAAAATTCCTCACTTAAAAAATCATCAAATAATTTAGAACACTGTAAAAAAGTCGCAGACTGCGTATGTATATTGTCAATAAACTTTTTTCGTTTTTCTATTCTTTCACTATCATGTACTAAAGTGTTTCCAATATCTACAATAGTAATATCTTGTTGTAAAATCCATTTCGACGTGACAAAATATTGCCTATCTATATTTCCGTTATTAAAATCAAAAACCTCAAATGGTGTGTTGAAGTAATCCTTCATTCTCTCCGTAGAAATAGAAGCGTAGAATACAGTTTCTCCTTTTAAATGAGCTCTGCCGTAATTGGAACTAGGAGTTGGGTTATAAGATATTTGATGAACGGATGTTGGAATATCTTTATCAATATCTCCTAAAATTCTGGTGCGACATACCGCAGATCCCTTCTTTAATACCAGAGTAAGTGCAATTTGTTTATCGAACTGTTTTAATTCATTTATTATCTCATTTGGTTCAATTGTTTCTAACTCAAGAGCTTTAATCGCATTTAATTTTTTGATAAAGTCATCTAGTTCATTCATACCTTTTAAATATTTTTGTGAAAGCTAATATTTCTTCTTTATAAGTGTCCAAAATGTCAAGCCCTACCAATTTAGAGAAGCGAGATCCTTTATTATCACTGCGAAAAGTAATATCATCAACGTACAAAAGAAAAGATGTCCCATTAAGAACATTGTCCGCTTCTTTCTGGGTTCTTCTTTTGCGTTATAGCTCCTACAACTATAGTATAAACCAAGTGGGGCTAATATTAGCATAATGAAAAATGGCAACGCTACGAGCGCTTCATAAATTACCTTAAAATTCTGGTTTACGGATCCTAAGAAAGATATGGTGAAAATTGAGATCAGAAACGCAATTCCATAAATTCTAAATATTCTTATGGATTTTTTTAGGTAATGCGGTTGTTGTACTTTAGGCATATAATTGTTAAAATTATTTACTTTTTCCTCCTGTAATTCGCCTCCCGATTATATTCTCTTATCTGTTCCAATCTGAGTAAATATTCCTCCTCGGAATTAATTCGTAAATCTGAAAACCTAAGATTACATAGATAACCCAAGTCTTCACCGAAAGCTAATTCTAATCTTGTAATTTCTTCAATCTTGATATTTTCGTCTTCCTCTGAGATCAAGTAATCAATTCTACTTGATTTTAGCTGCGAATTTTCAACAACTTCTTTTTTGGGAAGAATTTCGAATTGATGTCTATCTCTTAATATTTGACCTAACTTTGTTAATTTAGGGTCATAAAAAACTGTTTTTATTTTATCGAAATAGCCTTCACCGAAAATATCATTTAGAAATGCAACATGCTCCTTTTTTAATAAAAGCTTTAGCAAGATGAATTCTTTGCATGTAAAATTCGGATATTTTAAATTTTTCATATTCGAGAGGATAGGTACCTCGATATTTGTCCATGCACTTATTTCTGATAGCTGATATCCCGAATTGATAACAATTCTAGACAGATTTTCCCTCCAATCCATATCTTACACTTTATATTTTTTTAATTTGATATTTTGATAAGTGTTGCTTATCTTTGCTATAAATAATAGCGATAGAGTAGGGAATAACCCTAACTTAACGATGTTACTCATGAACGAAAACGACCAAAAATTCCACATGAGCTAATCGTGAGTTCGCCATTTCTATTAGATTTTTTTATCTTCGCGATATAGTCTAATAGGGCGGACTTCATGTAGGTCTTTTGTGGAAAATAATCTTTGGATTATTGGCGCTTGGTCGTGCCACGTTCAAAAGCATTGAAGTTCGCCCTATTTGTTTTAGAGCAAAGTGACTTCTTCAATGTTTGAATGGCATCGTTCACATAAAACCAAAATGATTATGAGAACGAACAGTACAAACACCACCAATCACCTGCATTCGATCAGAGATCGCATGGCGAGGTATTCCCGCAAATCACTTTTAAAGAACATATTCCGCGCGCCCGAATAGGTTGCGCTCAATCAAAACAGGCTGTAAAGAGTAATAAAAAGGGAGGTCTTGACTTTCCTTAAATGAAAGACAGCTGAACCCGGTTCAGTTTAATTCCCGCTATTTACGCCTGTCACCGACCTATACATTTATGTGATTGCATTAAAAGGTAATATTGGCCAATGATACAGCTTGATTTAAATTCGCACTTTAAAATTAAGCAAATTTTCATTCAGTCCAAACTTTTTATCCGTAGTTTTTATTGTAATACAATTTTGTGGTAGGTCGGTATTTCCTTCTTTCCGGCAGGGAGCGCCATAATTAACCCTATTTATGCCTTGAAATTGTATTTCGGCGCTTTTCGGACTTTTAATCTTATTTGTCCATTTCGCATAGGTCGCATTTGATCTGTGCAATGACAAGCTTTTTTAACGCAAAAAAATTGCGAAACGGGATGCTATGCCTTTATCTAAGCCAGCATCTGAGGGTTTGTCATACTTGATGAAACTAAATTATGAACCAACAATCAAACAATCTGCTACCTTTTGAGCTAGCATGTTATGAAATATACGACAATGGATACAATCCATTAAATACCATTCGGGAGTTCTGGTCCCAACACACCATCACCGACTATCAGGAAAGCCTGTGGACACTCTTTGAAAACTATAGAAAGGGTATCGCACAGGAAGATGCTACCGACGTAAAGCAGATGCATATCTTTTTGATGAAAGTGTGCCGTTTGCTGATGGCTTATTTCCTGGTGCACTTTCGTAAGATCGAAATCGATGCGGTGCTATTTGCCTTTGCGGAACCTGCCGAAGTTATTACGGCCGATCTGGAAGCCAAACAAAGGATCCACAGTTTCTTTAACCGAATTGCTGAATAATACTTAATCCATAAGCAGATGATAAAAAGATCTAATCTATTCACTGCCTTATTGGATAAGGTAGTCAATATTCCAGTTATACAGATTACAACCTTAGTAATCTTGTTCATCTTAGTTTTTCAATCCTATTTAACTTGTTTTTTAAAGGCATTGAAGAATACAACAATGCTTTTTACTTGCATTGCTGTATTTCATATGTTTAGTTTATCGGCTCAGACGCCCCGCAAGGACAGCGGGGCTGATGGGCCAACTCCGCTGCAGATCGGTGATACAATCCCCGAAAAATTATGGGTCAGTGAGTTTTTCTTTTTTAATGAGCAATTGAATAGTACCCAGAAAGCTTCACTTAAAGAGTTTAAGGCGAGACCGTTGGTGCTAGACTTTTGGAATACCGGATGTGCTCCATGTTTAACCGGGCTAGCCAAACTTTCTGATTTCAGCCGAGGTTTGGATATAGGCCTTGTTGCAGTCTCAGAACAGACGGAAAAGTCCATTTTGTCCTTTTTTAAAAGGAATGATCTATTAAAAGGTACTGGTCTGAGAAGCATTATAGCTGACAGCAGATTGAAAAGTTATTTCCCGCATGAAAGTATACCTCATCTGGTATGGATAAATAAAGAGGGCGTCGTTGTTGGCCTCACAGGAAGCAAGGAAATCACGAAAGATGACCTGCTTAATTTCGCCACAAAAGGTGTATTGCATGCGGAACTCAAACCTGAGCTCCAGCCGAATTTCCATCGATTTATAGTGGATATGGAGCTTAATCGAAAGGTACAATCTACCCATGACAGTCTATTGGGCTATGCAATTATTACTAATCATATAAAAGACATTAGCCCTTTTGAAAAATCTAAGGTCGGTCCCTACGAGATTATTTCTTATCGAAATAGATCAATTCTGAGCTTATATAGATTGGCCTATGCAGACCGCTACAAATTTGCCGCTAATCAGATCATCTGGAATGTTTCTGATCCGGAAAGATTCGAATATTATCTTTCTAAAGGCGAGGGTATAGCATGCTGGGAGAAAAAAAACCTGATCTGCTTTGAATCAAAATCCATAGGCAGGATCAATATGGCTGATCTCTTGAACACCTGTCTGGGCTTAAATGTCTGCGTAAGGGATTCATTGGTTGAATGTATTGTTGTAAAAGCAGGCAAGGGGAGAACAGCCATAAAACCTAAATCGGGCAGGGAATTTAAATCGCTAAAAAATCTGATCAAAGATCTTCGCCTGAGTAGGCCTAATTGGCAGATTGTTGATTCAATAAAAGGCGAAGTTCGTATTCCCAATTATTCAGTGAAGGACTTTGAGACGAAGGACAAGCTCTGTAATTTCTTCAAAGAAAACGGTCTAATTGCCGAAAAAGACAAAAGAATTGTAAACTTCTTAATTATCCAGCGATGAAACAGTTGAACTATTATATATTATTGGTCGCAACTTGTTTTATGTTGCGGCTTGAAGTGTTTGCGCAGCGTCCCATAACGCTAAAAGGCCGTGTGCAGAACCAAGAAGGAAAGGCGCTTTCAGATGTCAATATTATCTCGGTAGGAAAGGGCAACTTTAAGGTTCAGAACAATGGTACCTTCAATATAAACAGTCTTTCGGTCGGCGATACCCTCAAATTTTCACATATATCCTACGTCCCTAAATCGTATGTTGTCAGGTCGAATGACCTGAATATCCTGATCGTCCTGGAAAGTAATTCGATCCGATTGCAGGAGGCTGTATTCTCTACAGGTTTTCAGTATATTCCTAAAGAACGTGCTACTGGATCGTTCGAGAAAATAGATTCACTTTATATCAATCGCTCACCAGCACCTAATATTTTGACACGTGTCAAGAGCATGATCTCTGGTATGTATTCGGATAATGCCAATGCTAATTTTAACAATACAGGGAAATTTGCAAACGAGTCACTCAACATACATGGGGTTAGCTCAATCCGAGGGGCCAATTACCCTCTGATCATTGTCGATAATTTTCCCTATAGTGGTGATATAAATGCCATTAATCCGAATGATGTGGAAAATATCACTGTCTTAAAGGATGCTGCCGCCAGCTCCATCTGGGGAGCACAGGCGGGCAATGGTGTTATTGTTATTACCACAAAACGAGGTAAACAAAACTCATCGCTTGTGGTAGAGGCGAGTCAAAATACCGCAGTCATCCAAAAACCTGATCTTTTTAAAAGACAGGCTATTGCAAATGCTGACCTGATTGCGGTGCAGCTGGAATTATACAATAAAGGCTATTACAATTCGAATATAAATTCAAGATCCAAACCCATCCTTCCCATGGCGATTGAGGCCATGGAGAAAAAGAAAAAAGGATTGCTTACCGAAGAGGAATTGAATGATCTCTTGGATACTTATGGTCAGACGGATATTAGAAATGATCTATTGAAATATCTTTATCGGCCTGCAATCAGTAGCCAATATTCTTTTTCAGTGAGTGGCGGCGGTGACAGGAATAGTTTTCGTATATCAACAGGGTATGACCGCTCAAAAGGTGCTCAGGTGTCCTCAGATAATAATAGGTTTACGCTGAAGGCTTATAATAAACTCAAGCTGACGCGAAAACTAGAGGCGGAGCTTGATATGATGTATGCTAGATTAGAAAGCAGGCAGACGCAGCTGCTCAGCTATTATGACAATTCCGGGAGCAGGTATCCATATTCTTCATTGGCAACTGCAGACGGCCAGTTTCTTTCAATACCCTATAATTATAGCATTGGCTATATCGAAAGTTTAGCTGATCCTAATCTGCTGGACTGGACATATAAGCCCTTGGAAGAATTACAGCACAATAAGGGCAATGCTGTGCTGAACAGCTTATTGACCAGCGCCTCGCTAAATTATCAGATCAACAAACTGTTTGGACTGAGTTTTAGGTATAGAAACGAAATACAAAAGAACGATGATGAGACGGTTTTCGACCAGTACTCCATAAGATCAAGAGGAATGGTCAATCTATATACCAATGTCGGCACAAATGGAGTGGTCAGTAGACCGATACCTGTTGGTGGGATACTGGAATTCGGAAGCAATAATGCCGTTTCACATTTTGGTCGCTTTCAGGTAGATTTTAAATGGAACGATCATCCTGATCACAGGGTGAACGTAATACTGGGTTCAGAAGTCAGCGCAAAAGCCGTTAGGGCGTTTTCGGATGGAATGTATGGTTATGATGGGGAAAAGTTAATATATAGTACCCAAATTGATTATATGAATAGATACCCTACTTACAATAATCTCGCATCCAATGCACAGATACCTTCTTTTATAACCAAGAGCCAGACAAACAATAGATACGTATCATTATTTGGAAATGGATCTTATACTTTATTGAACCGTTATACGGTAAGTGGCAGTTTCAGAAAAGATGCTTCCAATGTTTTTGGCGTCAATACAAATGATAAATGGAATCCGCTCTGGTCGGCTGGATTGAGCTGGAATATAAAGAAGGAGCGGTTTATGGAATCTATTGCTGTCAATGAACTGAAATTCCGGGCTACATATGGTTTTAGTGGGAATATTGATCCCTCACGTTCGGGAAATACAACAATTCAATATAGCACACTTAACGCCTTGTACGGTATTAGCTGGCCATCAGCGCAGGTGCTTGTTGCTCCCAATCCTTCTTTACGCTGGGAAAAAATAAAAACATTTAACCTCGGACTTGATTATTCCCTATTCAATAGCCGTATTTCAGGAAGTGTGGATATGTACTGGAAAAAGTCATTTGATCTGATCCATCTATATCCTTTGGATCCGACGGTAGGTTTGATCAGTCAGCTTATGAATGTGGCAGATGTAGACGGAAGGGGTGTTGATGTTCGTTTATCGTCCATTAACTTCAATAAACGGTTTAAATGGCGGACTGATTTTATCTTCACCTACAATAACAATTGGGTAAAAAAGACTTTTGTTGATTATCCGGGAGCTTCTTCTTTGGTGTCCAGTTCTTTTATAGCCTATAAAGATGTGATGCCCTACGCCATGTACAGTTATAAGTTCGCGGGGCTTGACCCGCAGACAGGTGAACCGATGGGATATTTTAATGGCGAAGTGTCAAAAGATTATTCAAAGATGGCGGGTAAACAGGCTCCTATTGAAGATTTGAAGTTGCACGGATCTAAACGGCCACTGATCTACGGTACTGTAAACAGCTTTTTTGATTACAAAAAATTTAATCTGTCCTTTTCTTTGCTGTATCAGTTTAAATATTTTTTCAGAAGGCCTTCCATAAGCTATTCAGATCTTTACAGCAGGGGGGATGGTCATCCTGACTTTTACAATAGGTGGCAGAAGCCGGGCGATGAAAAGTCGACTACTATACCTGCAATGACTTATCCATTGAACAAGGCGGACGGATTTTATGGAAATAGTGAAGTGCTGGTCGAACCGGCTGATCATATCAGATTGCAGGATATTAAACTTCAGTATCGATTGGGTGAGATTAGCCCCTTGCACATCAGTCAATTAAGCTTCTTTATTTACATAAGTAATCTCGGAGTAATCTGGCGCAAGAATGATAAAGGCCTTGATCCGAGTTATCCAAATACAATTCCGGTTCCCAAACAGTACACTTTTGGATTTAATTTAAAATTTTAAGAAATGAAAACTACGTATTATAAATGGATATTATATGCTGCTTGTTATTTGTGTATCACTTCGTGCAAAAAGTTTTTGGAAGAAAAGCCCGATTCCAAGCTTAATACACCGAATAGCAACATTGAACTGACAGCCATTTTGGACAATCATTCGTTCAGAAATCCCGGGCTTCTGGAGGTCGCCTCCGACAATTATTACCTGACAGATGCAAATTTTAAAGCCATTTCAATGGTAGAATATCGGGAAGCTTACCTCTGGTCCACAGAGCCTACCGAAAATGCCCTTTGGAGCGATTCTTATATCACTATTTTTTATTCCAATGTGGTATTAGATTATCTTGATAAGGTAAATTATCTGCCGGATGGCCTTAGTCGCAATGAGCTGAAAGGGATGGCCTTATATCAGCGGGCCTTTTCTTTTTATTCACTGGCACAGGTATTCTGTAAGTATTATAACAAAGACAGTGAAAATGCTTTGGGAATAGTACTTAAGACCAATTCGGATATCAATGAGAAATTGCAGCGGTCAAGTTTGGGCGAAACCTACAATCAGATATTACAGGACCTGGAAGAGGCTGTGGGGCTTTTATCGGATAAAAAATATGAATACCCAACCAGACCTAATAAAACAGCGGCTCTGGCGCTGTTAAGCAGGGTATATCTTGGACTCGGACAATATGATAAATCACTGGCATATGCAGATAGGGCGCTGGCGACAGGTGGAAAAACAATTGATTATAATCAAATTAAAAAAACAGGAGCCCGTCCATTCGATGCCTATAATGATGATATTATCTTTTATGCCTTGATGATCCCTACAAGTGTTTTATTGGAAGATAAGGCTACCGTGGATACGCTGCTGTATAACAGTTATGCCAAGGAGGATAGGAGAAAAGAATTGTTTTTTACGAAAAATGCCAATGGCACCTACGCGTTTACCGGTAATTATAACCCTTCTGGACAGGAAATATTTATCGGATTGACGGTAGGAGAAGTTTTATTGAATAAAGCAGAAGCTGAATGTAGGGCCGGGCAACTGAGCGATGCCAAATTAACCTTAATGGAATTATTAAAAAATAGATATGCTGAGATACCAACATTGCCGGTTAGCGAAGCATCTATGTTGGAATTTATTCTTTTGGAAAGGCGGCGAGAACTTGTATTTAGAGGACTGCGATGGACGGACTTAAGACGATTTGCTGCTGAGAATAGGATAGTTGATCTTAAAAGGAGAATTGACAGTGAAGTCGTTTCGATGCAGGGAAAGAGTGTGATGGAATTTGCTTATAAAATTCCGCTGCAGGTCATTGAACGGGGCGGCATCGAACAAAACCCATAATCGGAAGTGGGACAATGAAAATTGTCCCACTATCCCTAACCTACTTAGTTATGAAAACGCACTTTGTTGGTGTCTTGAGGTTCGTTTTTTAGAATCTGGTCTTCCAGTTCATTTAAACTTCCTTGAGTAGGTTTCCCACTTCCATTATCTTCACCATGCACCTCACACAATTGTGCCCCAGTGCTACAGGAAGGTGATGTAACTGGTGTATAGTTGTTCGGATCCATTATTTCATCCTCATAATTAGGATCAGAGGAATTTGGTCCAGTATACTGGAACCATTGATCCGGAACAAATGTGGATAGTGTTTCAATATTAGACTGCTTATCCACTTTCTTTTCCATTGCATTTACCGCGAATGCGATACCTAGTACTAAAGTCAATGCCGACCCGAAGGCGATGGCAGCTTTTTTAATAAACTTTTTGCTGTTCATTGTTGTGGTCTTTTTTATCCGATCAAAAAAAGGTTGCCTCAAAAAACTTTGATTAATTTTATGTTGTTGGGTGTCTTTTAGCAGACCTCGCTGGCTGGCTTTGCATCCCGATACGCAGCCTGCCTGTTCCCAGATGACCCCTAAGGGCCATCCGGGATTTCCGTGAACAGTGCCCCTTTACGGTTGTGCAACGTTCGCTGTACAACTCTCTTCTGGGCGAAGGCACTCCGATGCGGTAAAGTGTCCAGTTGAAACGGGGCTTTGACCAGCCTGCTGACCAATGCCTTGGGCATAGACAGCAGATGCACCTGCGTCCTCAGGGACGAGTATAGCTTTCCGATCCAGCGGAAAAGGGCTTTCTTCGTGTTCAATATATGGTGCTTTCTGTTCATACAACTTTGTTTTACCTGATCCATTTTTCTATTGGCAGCGGCGCATCCTTAGCGCGATCTGCCCACTGGGCTGTTATTACTTCTTTGTTTTTATCCTACTAACTTTTTCGTCGTTAACTTATACCAAAGTTCGCCAGCAAAAAGCAGGTCAACTTGCCTGAATCTGGAACCGAGTATATACAGGTTTGGAATAATGAATAGGTAAAGCAATAAAAAATCCCCTTGGGAGGGGACACGACGGTTAAATTTTCAAAGGTATTGTGGTGGCTTCTTGGATAATTTCATCAATGAATGCCAGGTATTCGTTTTCGCTTTTAAAATTTGGCTTAATTTTCCGGTCTACCCTGTAAAGAATATGTTCGCGTATAAAGGCTTTTTCAAAAACAGAACAGATAATTACATATTTATGTGTCAGGTCAATCTTCGAAAGAAGATGATTTACTTCAAGATAATCACCACCGCTGCTCAAGATCAGTATCTCGGCTTTAGCAGCAGACAGTTCCAGCGTTTCCTCACGAATTTCTATTAAACGAGGGTGTTTGGTGAGGGTTGTTACGATATTCACTTTTGATAGATTGATCATCTGCCATGCCACATAGCTATAGCTGGTTTTAATGGGCAATGGCTGCCGCGGTGCTGCTATCTTCCTTGCATGGAACAACAGATAATAAAGCATCCCTTTTGGAGAATAAATATTGCCAGCAGCATTTGCTGCCTTGAGTACCTCTTCATCAAGCTGATAATTTTCAGGGAAATAGGAGGCGGCCATCTCGATACAAATACGTAGCGGGCCATATTTCCAGGCTCTATATTTACCGCAGACTTTTCTCGCAATTAGCGTGCTTTTGTCAGCTGGCTCAGCGATAAAAAGTTTTCCTATCGCTCTGAAAAATTTTCCGCTTTTTTTAATGATTTCTTTCATGTTTTTAGGTTACTAGGTTCATTTAACAATGAATTTTATAAATAGTCTTGGGTATATCGCTTAAAAAACTCGGTTGCGGTCATGCCGGTTTTCTTTTTAAAAAAGCGCGCAAAGCTGCTGGGTGACGCATAGCCCAGTTCATAGGCGATTTCATCGGTATGCATACCGTCTACAATATATTTCTTGGCGAGATCCAGCATAAATTCTATTTTCAGCTCTTGGGGACTCTGTCCATAATGAAGTTGGATAAGCTGATGCAGATAGTCCATACTGATTCCGAGCTGCCAGGCAATATCGTCCAGTTTAAAATCCTGGCCAAGCTCGGCTACTGCCTGCTTAATAGCTGCATGGGCTTCTTTGGATTTGATTTGGGATTCCGAAATCTTGTCATATTCTTCAAAGATCTTTTCCTTCGATAGCTGGATCAGTTTTTTGATACCCCAGAGGATATTGACCTCACTGTCGAGGTCGCCTTTCTTGATTTTTGATGCAATGGTTTTCATCAGTGATATAGTCCTGGTGCCGGCACGGAAATCGATGCTGCACCACGAATTCGGATCTTGTTTTCGATAGGCATGGATCAAGGCGTGAAGAAACTGGAAGGGACGCTCGTTGCCATCGCGGAAAATGCTGCCGCGGAAATAAAAGTTAACGAGGGTATGATTTCCGGCAGGAATATGGATTTCATAATTACTTGTATTTAAGTAGAAGTAGCGGCCGCGATTGCAAGAGATGCTGTAACTGATCCGCTTCTGGACATCCCTGATCTGAATGGCACGATCTTCTGTGAAGAGATAAAAGATATGCATATCCGACGCTGTAACTTGCATCGGAATGACAATATCGGCAGGCAGGTGAATATCCAATATATTGATGTAGCCGAGCATGCCGTCAAACTGCTGCAGGCAGGCCTGCCCATGTTGGTTCTCGTAATGTTGATAGTCCGCATTGGACATACTTATTTGCGGCTTGAGTGAATCAGTTCTTGGACTGTGTGGATCGTCAAATACCTTTGCGAGATCGATCTGTAATGTTTTCTTCATAATTGGGTATAGGTTAATATAATCCCCCCGGTCAGGATTTCGGAATGATCGGGGGAAATGGTTTTTGGATAACGGGGGATCGCTCAGGTGCTAGGTCATTCTGTAGGATATCCGAATAAACAGGGGAGTGAACGCCAGCCGCACCACAGTATCCTGCCATTCATCGAGGCCGTGAACCATAAGTTCCTTAAATTCTGGATCATCATCATCACCCTTGTCGTCTTTTTGAAATTGAAGTATGTTGCCCTGCATGAGATAATTGCCTATCGCAGTGCCAAGTTGTTTCTGAAACCCTTGGGGAAATTCGTAGAGCTGCTGCACCTGATGGGCTTTCAGGTTAAAATTGTGTTCCATCCAAACTGCAAAATCGGCTTTAAGAAGTTGCATCTCTAGCGCGCGCTCCGCTAAGGGTAGCGCAAGAAGCGTGGCTACTTTTTGCGCCACACCTGCATTGTCGAAGTTCTCTTTCATTCAAATTGTATTTTTGCAAATATTTATTTAAATAGATCAAATTAGCAACCGTCCTGTCCTAACCTCCGGGATTTTGGAGGAAAGTATTCTTTTGAGCGAATGAATTTTGCTTAATATTTGATTTTATTTAGTAAATTGGATCTGTAAACCAGTAGAAACCTAAGCCATTTAAGAGAGCTTGACATAGCATATGAAAGTATTAAAACTAACGGTGGAGAGTTTACTCATCTCCATGCTTTTTAATTTAATCGGAAATCACGGTATTTATCTGAATCGATTCTGGACACAGACCTATTGGATGTGGACAGTGGCATTTGCAATTGCGATTGGTGTTGCGGTCGTGTTCACGCAGATGTTTCTTAAAGCCTTTTGGACTTATTGGCAGAAGCGGTACCCTGATTTGATACTCATGAGCAAGGGGAGGGTCATGACCGAGAGTATACCCAGAGGTCAGCTCTGCTGTGCAATTCTTGTTACAACTATATCGATTCTATCGATTTATCTCTTCATTATCTATTGTTTCGCTTCTATGCGCAGCGAAGATACGTACAGCTTGTTAAGAAGCTATCTGCTGCATTATATGCCTTTTATTGGTCTAGGCTTTATAGCCTACGTGATCTATGTTTTTCGTAACGGCAAATTATGGTGGCTAACAACTGAAAATGTGATGGCTTTGTTAGGGAAAGAGGTCATGTCGCAGGAAAACACAACAGATAGAGCGGGAACTATAGCACCTCCAAGTGCATTGGATAGGACTATCGTAATCGGATCACTCTATGATGTGCTGTATAAAGATTCGCCATTCAATTTAAATACCTTGCAGATGGATGCTGTACGTATGTTTGATGTTCCCTTTTATTTTTCCCAAAAAAGAAAAAAAGAAGTCGTCCTGATCAATGGTATCCGGCTAGAGGCCCATTATTTTGTGCAGGAGCTAGAAAGGTTGGGGCTTGATAAATGGTATTTTCGCATCAGTAGCACCTGTAGGGTAAATATGATGCTCGTCCGTCAACCGATATTGCCAAATGCCACTTACCTGGAGTTTCGCAAGGAAGTGTTTGACAGCCTCAAGTTGAATATGACGGAATTGGAGATCAGCAACCTGCTGCAGATAACCGAATGGATGCGCAAAGAAAAAAAGCTAAAGGATTTTTTGGATAATGTCAATAACCTAGCGCATGAGGGATGGGATAACCTTATTCGGCTCAATTGAATCATCCCATTTTATAAACTTAGATAGACCGAGCGCAGTAGACAACAGGTCTGCTGCTGCGTTGGATTTCGGCGGTTAGTCGAGCTAACCTTACCCGTTTATGTTTTTTGTAAAAGGATCTCCTGATCAACAGGAGATCACCCCTCGTTTTGTGTCCAATGCGACAGCTATTCACCTAAAAATCAACTATTCTTTTCAATTAAAATCAGGCATCGGATATACACCCTTAGCGGCCAAGCTGGATCGTATTCTTGACCTGCTGCAGGAACAGCAGTATACGGAGCTCCACAAGCTGACCGGTACGATGACCATCCACGAAGTCGCCTATTTTTTAAGCAAAAGTGTGCGCACCATCGAGCGCCGTATTGCCAAAGGCCTGCTCAAAGCCACCTATAAAGAGGGCAATGCGGATCTCTTTCTCAAAAAAGATGTGGTGCAGCTATATGTGACTGAATATAAAAAATGGCCGCGGCAAATGCCTTAAATCTCTACACTATTCGTACCTGCTTCGTATTGTCTTCGGGGCTGCATGTAAAAGCAGCCACTATTAATCCGTTGCTGAACAGTATTTCCCTGTTCGGAGACTGGTGAAGGTCTGGTCAGTATCTGTACAAGATCTATTGCTGATCCGAAGCAGGGACGAATCAGGTACGAAGCAAAGGGCTAAGACAGCTTCTCAAGTGCGTAGTTTTTGAAGTGCCAGACGACGGTGTGCATGGAATATGTCCGATTGCCTCCGACAGGTCTCCGACAAAAGCCGGGGTACCGCCGACGAGTCTCCGCCAACCTGTTTTGTGCTATTGACAAGGGGCTATTTGATGTAGTATGTTTGTCGAAGTAAAGCAATACATACCGGTATAAATGAAAGCTTTATGGGGTTTAACTTTTTAAAAAAATAACAACATGGCAACAATCAACAATGGTGTAATCGGAAGAGCAAGTGGTAAAGTGGGCGCGGTGATAGCTTCGTCCTGGAAATCCATCAACTACCTCAAAGGCCTGCCCAAAAAGCGGACGAAAGGGATGTCCGAAGAACAGCTGATCCAACAGGACCGTTTCCTGAAAATCTCCAAATTTCTGATGCCGATCACGCCGATCCTGCAGGTTGGGTTTGGGCTCTCCAAAACCGAAAAGATGACGCCCACAAACGTGGCACTGCAGCTCAACATCGCACAGGCGGTAAGCGGTACTTATCCAAACTTTAGCTTGGATTACAGCAAGATCGAAATCAGTACGGGCTCTTACCTCAACGGCGGCGGCATGGAGGCTGCTGTGGATAATGGAATTCTTTCTATCTACTGGGATACCATCCTCAACAGCCTGTACAAGACCAAGGCCGATGATCAGGTCATTATCTTGGTCTATTCACCTGAAAAGGATGAGTTTATGACGGCACCTACACCGCCCACCCGTGCTGCCGGTACGATAGACATCCAGATCCCGGCCCACCTGCTCGGTGGCAAGGGGCATGTCTGGATCTTCTTTACCGACCGCAAGGCCGAAAAGGTATCCAAAAGTACGTATTTGGGCCAATTTGACCTGGCTTAGCCGCTGAAGGATTAATTGAACGGGAGGAGCATGTGGCTCCTCCTGATTTTTGAACACAAAACGATAAGACATGCTGGTGATTTCTGAGTTTAAAAAGCAGGTTACAGATCCGACACGTAGGGAGGCTGCGCAGGAGCGTTTTCGGCTGGCACGCCGGTTTTTGAATCCGCTGTACCCGCTCATCCGCAAAGGTTTTGCGCATAGCAAGTGCACGGTGCAGGCGGCTTTTGGCCGCGCCATGTCCCATACGCTGACGAATGTGATACAGGGGGAATATCCGGATTTTGAGGTAGTGCCCGCTCTCGCAAAAATCAGCAATGGCATGCTGTCTCCGCTCGCGGTCAATACCTGTGTACGTACGACCAATACGATTCAGCTGAGCTGGGATGTAACCGAATCCAACATTAAAGATTATAACCAATGGGATGACCAGGTCATACTCTGTACTTATGATATTATTGGCGAGCAGGCAGCCATCAATGAACAACAGGTGCTGCGCAAGGATCTCCAAATGACGATCGAGCTGCCATCCATCCTGCATGATCGGCCGGTACACCTGTACCTTTTCCTACATGATCGTGACGAAAACCTGTATTCCAGAAGTCAGTACCTCGGTCTTTTCTAATTTAAATCTTGCGTATGAAATCAACGATAAAAGTTCTCCGCACAAAACGGGGCAAGCATAGCACGCTGTCCGAGATTTATGTGAACAATCAGTTTGTCTGCTATGGTCTGGAGAATATTCCGCGTCCCGTGAAAATTAGGGGCGAAACCGCCATACCAGCCGGGCATTATCCGCTGGGTTTTAACCGCGACGGGGCAATGAATGGCCGTTATTATGACGACTATCCAAAGATGCATCGTGGTATGTTAGAAATACTTGATATTTTAGACTTTAGCTATGTCTACTTTCACAAAGGAAACAGCTACAAAGAGACTGCTGGCTGCATTCTGGTAGGCGCGCAATATGTGCTGGAAGATGGCGAATATCGCCTGTTAGCCTCGGGCGTCGCCTACAAAAAGTTCTATCCGCTTGTGGTCGAACTAATGCTGCAGGAGCTGGTGGAAGTACAAGTCGAGTGAACGGGCTATCTGCCCTAAAATTGATCATCCCTTAAAAAAGTAAACATGAAACCATCATGATTTATTCAATCATATTGGGGAATGAATAAATCTGATAGCTTCATCTCAATTGAAAAACAAATTTATACAGATGAAAAAGATCTTCAATAAAATAGGACAGGTGCTGCAGCTGCTGTTGGCGGCTCCTGTAAAGCTACCGGGAAAAGTGGGGAATGTATTAAAATACCTGGCCTTGGGGCTTGGCATCGTGGAAACGGTATTGGATGAGGCTAAGCCGCAGCCGGAGGTAGACGATGGAAAGGAGCCGCAGGAAGGGAAATACAATCCGGACGATGGTGAAAGGAATCAGTCGGCACTGGATGATACGATGTCGGTAGCTGTATCGGCTACCGATAAGGAACCTTCGGCGGCTGTCATGGATAATTGGGCTGTTAAAAATGGAACCGAAGATACCGTAGAAAGGAGCGCGATGGATGAAAGTGAATGATATCCGCATTTCGGCCATCGGCGGTACCATCTGCTCCATCTGGGCCAGCATCTCGCTGGGGGATGTATTGCAAACCGCCCTGACGGCTGCTTTGGGTACGCTGGTCAGTTTCGCCACAAGTAGGTTGCTGGCCAAATTGGGTAAACGGAAAAGATGAGTTGAACAAAAAGGCGCATGGGATTGTGCGCCTTTTTGTAAAGCAACATCTTTATGTGTAAGGCAACATCTTCAATTTTTATCTACTCTTTATTTCCGAAAACAGCCGATCCACATCTTTCTTCGCGAATAGCCCAGTTCCCTCCGCCATCGTCGTTGCCGAGCCACAGGCGATACCCATCTGAAGGACATGTTCCAGATCGCCCTGTTGGGCTAAGACAGAGACCATTCCGGCGACCATACTGTCACCAGCTCCCACAGTACTACGTACTTTTACCACTGGGGGAGGAAGCTGGATTTTTTCTGTTTTTGAATATAATATAGCGCCTTGAGCCCCTAGCGAGACCACGATTAAAGTTGCTTTCCCCTCCGAAATGAGCTGCTGGGCGGCCATATCTAGATCGGAATGCCCCAACTCTTCTTTTCCCACAAGAGCTGCGAGCTCGCCGGCATTTGGTTTGATTAAATAGACACCTTCATCCAGTGCAAGGCGAAGTGCATCGCCAGAGGTATCAATGATTATTTTACTGCCCTTCGTTTTGTACGTATTGATCAGTGATCGTGTAAACTCGGGCGGCATACCAGCGGGCATACTACCGCTGATAACGACAAAATCCGGAACATAGGTGATTTCCTCAATCGAAGTCCTGATCCCCTCCAGTTCGTTGGACTCAAACTGTTCGCCTGGAAACCCGAATCGATATTGCTGATTGGTTGCGCTGTCAACCACGATAAAATTTTCGCGGGTCTCGCCATTCACCCGAATAGGATCTATAGCAATATCTTCCAGCTGCAATAAGCTTTCGAGCAAACTGCCTGTCTTTCCCCCGGATGTAAAAAGAGCCGTTGAAGCCAGACTAAGTCTTTTCAGGGCACGAGATACGTTAATTCCGCCGCCACCAGGTTCATATACAGGTTTTTCACATCGTAATTTCTTTTCAGGAACGATATGTGGTACACGGGTACTCTTGTCTATGGATGGGTTCAGGGTTATTGTTAAAATAGATTTTGCCATTTGTTTATATTATAAATGTGAATCATTGCTGTTGGTAGACGAAGTCTTTGCTCAGGCAGTGTTCTTCCCAGGGCATCGTTATAAGCCGACTATGGGCATTTTGGGGAATGATACTTTTTGATGTCGGCAGGTAAAAATAATTTTTATTTCCACTGCTTAAGGTATCGCGTAGATCGGGGATCTTTTTGAGGCTGCGCTGCAAGGCGGCAAAAAATGCTTTTGCGGATTTGTCCGCTTGCTTCATGATCTGCCGTAAGTGGATAATTTCTCTTGTCCGGTCCGTTTCATAACCACCGCTTCCTGCAATGGTATATTCGGCTACAGGTGAGTCATAGAAGACACCTGAATCTACGCTGGTTTCCTGATCTGAAAAAGGATAGGTGGAAAGGAAAAATCCCTGATAATCTGCTGATGAAAAGCTTTTCAAAAATGCCGACTGATTTTCCTTGTTATATTTCACATAATTCCGCTGGCCTGACCGACGGTTTATCTTCTCAACATAGGCATGCGCCCGATGTTTTTCCATCGTTTCTCCGCAATGCTGAAAAAATAGCTCCGCTGGTATAGCAATCCAAAAGTATTGGCCCATTTTCTTTCCTATGTTTAATTTAACTTCGATGTGTATTTGCGCAATTGCGAATCGTGTTACTGCGGTATTTCTTCCACCAGAATTTCATTCCCGGCATTATCATAATACGCGCAGGTCATCTTGTCAAGAAAGACAGTCCATTTTTCGATACCACACGTTGCGCACATTGCCATAAATGTGAGGTAATCTGTTTTGCCCTGTTGATGCTCTTTTAAACCTTTTTTGAACTGTTCAGCGTCAACAGTACCACCAATAGTTAATGGTTCATGACTAGCTGGTGAGCTGGTTTTGTAATGATTATCACCATAATAATCAGAGTGTCCATCTGCAACAAAAACGTCGTAAGTGGTAACCCCTAATTTTTTGATCTCCTGGATATAGGCAGGAAAGTCCGCGCCTGATTTTACTTGGCTATGCGCTGTTTTAATTTGTTCTATTGTAAACATATTTTCTTGATTTACAGTGTTAACCCCTCTCAAATAGCCTCCCATTTGGTAGTTAAGTAAATAAACTAAAGAAACAAAGCGCCAACCGAGGTTGCACAAGTTATCTTATTTTTTATTAACTTAATTGAACTAAAGATAATGAAACAGACGTACAATAATGCTTGAACAGTTCAAAAAACACCTGGATAAATTTATAATAATTTCCAACGATGAATTTGTCGATATAACCGGATATTTTGAGCGGCAGCGCCTTAAGAAGAAAGAAAACGTATTGACCGAAGGGCAGATCTGCAAATCAAGTTATTTTGTACTGGATGGAATTCTGCGAAAATTTTTTATCAATGAAAAGGGTGTGCAGCAGACAACTGAATTCGCCATTGAAAACTGGTGGATGACAGAGACCTTCTCTTATATCAATCAGACCGCCACAGAATTTTACATCCAGGCTGTACAGCCTACGGAAGTGCTGGTCATTCGCCAGCATGCCTTCGATGATCTACTGGAAAAGCACCCGGTCATGGAGAAGTATTTTCGCATGGTGTACCAGAAAGCGTATGCTGCTGCACAGATGCGTGTCAAGCTGCTTTACGAGCACTCCAGGGAGGAGCTATACCGTCAATTCCTCAAAAACCAGCCTGCATTTCTGCAGCGCGTACCTCAATATCTCGTAGCTTCCTATTTGGGCTTTACACCGGAGTATCTCAGCGAAATCCGCAAAAAGAATTTTTCTTAAACCCGTTTAGGTTTTTCCGGCTCTCCATTTTCCAAATTTGTAGTATCAAATTAAAAAATAAGAATCATGGAAAAACGTATGAACATCAGCACCCATAATTATGAAATCAATTCTTGGCTTCCTTAAATTGGGCAGGTGTAACACCTACCAATTTTTTAAATAAACGGGTAAAATATGAAGGGCTTTCAAATCCCAGATTATAGGCTATGCCCGAAATGTTGCTGTCCGATCCCAGCAATAGATTTTTCGCCTCTTTAATCAGGTAAATATGGACATGTTCGAGAGCGGTTTTTCCGGTTTCCTGTTTAAGAAGATCGCTCAGATACCTGCTTGATAGAAAAAGTTCTCCCGCAAGGTAATTTACGGTGGGCAAGCCTCCTTTAAGGTGTATCTTGCTATCAAAATAGTTCTGTAATACTGTCTGGAACCTTTTTAGCGTGGTTCCCGAAACGTTATTACTTCGATCCACAAACTGTCTTTTATAAAAGCGGTCAGAATATTTTAGGATGGAATCAATATGTGACAGTATAATTTCACGGCTGAATTCGTCGGAGTTTTCGTCATATTCCTTGCGTATTTTTTCATAGAGCTCCCACATGATAACCTCCTCAGCAGGAGATAGGTGCAGGGCTTCATTTATTTCATACTCAAAATAGCCGTAGTTTTTGATTTGGTCATGCAGAATATGGCCGGCCAGATAATCCTCATGAAAAAATATAACAAAACCCTTTTCTGCAAACTGTACATTACTGACCTCAATAATCTGCCTTGGCTTCATAAAAACGGTAGATCCATTACTGTGGTCGTATTTCGTTTTGCCATATAGCACATAGCCCGATTTGATCTTTTTCAGAGCAACCATATAAAAGTCTCCGGTGAACCTGTCTTCTCCGACCGAATAGGTCATAAGTTCTTTACAGGTCATCAGGCTCAATAGTGGATGCTTCGGAGTTTCAAAACCACTTTTTTCATGAAGTTCGGTTATGCTTTTATAATGATTGATCTTTTCCAATGTCTCTAATTTTAGGGATTTGCTTGTTGAAATGTTTCAAAATTACATTTTCGTAAATCTGTGCTATTCTTCCGCTGATATGGAGTAGAGCATAGGCCGGTTCTGGATATAACTTTGTCTTATCAAAATAACAAATAATAATTTAAACAATAACAACATGGCAAAGACAATTTTTATAACAGGAGCAACTTCAGGATTTGGAAAACTTTGGACAGAAGCACTGTTGCAACGTGGGGACAACGTGGTCGCAACTTCCAGAAAAGCGAATGCTTTTACAGCATTATCAGAAAAGTATGGCGATCAGTTATTACCGTTACAGTTGGATATTACCGATAGAGAAGCTGTATTTGCTACCGTAAACAAAGCAAAGGAACATTTCGGTCAGCTTGATGTGGTGATCAACAATGCAGGGTATGGCGTTTTTGGTGCAGTGGAAGAAATCGGTGAAAAAGTAGCCCGGGATGTTTTCGATGCAAATCTGTTCGGAACACTATGGGTGACACAGGCAGCACTGCCAATCCTCAGAGCACAGGGACATGGGCATATCATCCAGCTTTCAAGTGTACTGGGCGTATGGAGCCTTCCGACCTTAGGCATTTACAACGCCACAAAATTTGCGGTGGAAGGCCTCAGTGAAGCGCTGGCCAGCGAGGTAAAAGATTTTGGCATCCATGTAACGCTTATCGAACCAAATGGCTATAAAACAGAATTTGGAGGAAGTTCGGCAGTTTTTGGCGATTCGCTCGATGTTTATAATCCGCTGAAAGAAAGCCTAACTAAAATTGAAGGACTTGGCCCCGATGATTACGGTACTCCGGAAGCTACTATTCCGGCTATATTAAAACTGATTGACAGTGAAAATCCGCCGTTAAGATTATTCCTGGGCAAATTGGGTTATGTCAAAACAGAAAAGGTGTATGGTGAAAAACTTCAACAGTGGAAGGAATGGAAGGATGTTTCAGAAGCAGCGCACGGGTAATCCCGTGCTTTTTTACACATTTGGGATTTTTGTCTTTAAAAGATCAGTCCTTAGACGGGGATGAAATTGAAAGATTCAAGTAAACAATAATAAATAATAAGAATATGAAAACTATTACAGTTCCAAACAAAGAACAATTGAGCGAAGAAGCTCAGGTCATTTTATCATCAGTAGAGAAAAAAATGGGCAAGATCCCGAACCTTTATGCTACTATAGGATACTCTTCATCAGCTTTAAAAGCGATGCTGGAAACAGAAGCAACCTTAGCGCATCATTCTTCTTACACTGCAAAGGAAAGGGAAGCGATCAACTTGGTTGTGTCACAGGTAAATAATTGTGATTACTGTCTTGCTGCACATACCATGCTGGCTAAATTAAATGGTTTTAGTGAGGAGGACACTTTAGCAATCAGAAAGGGAGGTGTCGAGGATGTTAAATTGGATGCCATCATCAAACTTGCACAATCGATCGCAAACAATAAAGGTAATGCCGGAAACGCTGTACTGGAAGGCTTCTATAAAGCTGGTTTGGATGAGAAAGCGCTCGTAGAACTTACAGCCTTGGTTGCCCTTAGAAGTTTTACGAATTATGTTTTTGCAAATACCCAGATCCCGATTGATTTTCCGGTAGCGAAAAGTTTATAATAAGTGTTTTAATTGACGTGTTGGTGAGAGCTTCTTTTAGAAATTGAAGGAGCTCTCTTTTTAACTAAGGTGTAGAGCTAAAGCTATATCGTAATTATGTGCTATTCTTCAGCTGAAATGAGTTAGTGTATGAGTATGGATAACGATAATTTTGGATTAACAAAAAAAGAAAAAATAATGAGCAAAATAATTTTTATAACAGGAGCTTCCAAAGGATTTGGAAAATTATGGGCTGAGGCCTTACTTAGAAGAGGCGATAAAGTTGCTGCTTCCGCTAGAAATATTGAAGCGTTGCAGGATTTAAAAGAGAAGTACGGTGACAGCATTCTTCCTGTGAAACTGGATGTTAACAACCGTACAGAAGTTTTTGAAGTAGTGGAGAAAGTAGAAAAACACTTTGGAAGAATTGATGTTTTGATTAATAATGCTGGTTTTGGTTTATTCGGAACGACGGAAGAAACAACAGAACAGCAGGCGAGAGACCAAATGGAAACCAATTTTTTTGGTTCACTTTGGGTAGCACAAGCAATTTTACCGGTGATGAGAAAACAAAGAAGTGGGCATATCATTCAAATTTCCAGCTTTTTGGGTTTAACGACGCTACCGCTTTTAGGATTGTATAATGCTTCAAAGTTTGCAGTCGAAGGATTAATTGAAACGATTGGTTCAGAAACAGCACATTTGGGAATAAAAACAACATTAATTGAACCCAATGGATTTGCAACGGACTGGGCAGGAGCTTCAGCGGTGCAGACTTCTTCGGATATTACCGATTACGATCCAATACGAGAGGCATTTGCGGAAACAGGGGACAATCCTGATACATGGGGAAAACCTGAATCGACAGTAGACCCAGTTTTGAATCTTATTGACAATCAAAATCCTCCACAAAGATTGTTGTTCGGTAAAATTGCATATCACGTGGTCAATGAGGTTTACACCCAAAGATTGAAAGATATCCAAAATTGGAAAGAGGTGAGCATTGCCGCACATGGGCACTAGATTTATTAGGAATGATCCGCACAAAGAAATTGTTTTCTTGCTACAGTTGTACTGGTTTGCTTTTCTAGCTTAACTTCAGAGAATCAGTTATAATAGAAAGAGATTGTCGAACATTCTATAAAAGAATAAAATGAAACATTATAAAACCCTTACAGAATTGCACAGCGGAAATGGCTGGGACGCTCCGGTGCATCCGCTCTTCAGTATGATTGGCTGTCAGGCGGCCTGTCCGCTGGGAAATAGGGAATTTACCACAGATTGTTACATCATCGCTTTCAAAAGAATAAAATCAGGGATGTTTATGTATGGACGTACAAAATACGACCACGATAATGGCTGTCTATTTTTCGCCAAACCACGGCAGATCATTGAAATGAAAGACCTTGAATTTGAAGAAAAAGGCTATATGTTGATGATTCACGAAGAATATCTGAACGGTCACGAGCTCTTTAAAAGCATTAACAATTATGGCTTCTTTGACTACGATGTAACGGAAGCGCTGCAACTTTCTCCAAAAGAAGAGCAGATTATTCTGGATCTTCATGCGAAAATTAAGGGTGAATATTTTAATAATCCCGATGAATATAGCCGTGAGATTATCTTGAGTCATATATCATCGATTTTGAAATATGCACAGCGTTTTTACAAAAGACAGTTTGTCGACCGAGAACAGGTTATTGGAAAAATAGCAGCAAGATTCAATGATATCCTTAAAAAATATATTGATGAAGGAGCTCTGGAAAAAAACGGGTTGCCAAGCGTTACCTATATTTCCGAACAGCTGTTTATTTCGCCACGTTATTTAAGTGACGTACTAAAACAGGAAACAGGTAAAACTGCTTTGGAACTCATCCATATATTTTTGACTTCGGAGGCTAAAAATCTACTGAGATTGGGAGAGAAGGGAGTTGCGGAAATAGCCTATCACTTAGGGTAGCAAGGGGTGCAAAGGTCCACGCAGCTTCTGTGGAGTAGGACATATTGATTATAACGTCTTCGACTGGAAATCCGCAGGCAGAACTTTCCTTCTATCTGTAGGTGGCGCTCTGTAAGCACGGATCGGGTATATTGGATGAGGTATCTCAGCGAAATCCGCAAAAAGAATTTTTCTTAAACCCGTTTAAGTTTTTTGGGCTCTCCATTTTTCAAATTTGTAGTATCAAATTAAAAAATAAGAAACATGGAAAAACGTATCAACATCAGCACAACGGAACCACTGGCATTCAAAGCAATGTTGGGATTGGAAGGTTATCTTTCGAAAATTGAGATCGCGCAAACGCTTAAAGAGCTCGTCAAAATCCGTGCATCACAGATCAACAACTGTGCGTACTGTATCAGCATGCACACCAAGGATGCCATTAAAAATGGTGAAAAACCGGAGCGTATCTTTTTGTTGAGTGCCTGGAGGGAGGCTGTCAAATTTTTCACCGAAGAGGAGCAGGCCATACTGGCAATGACAGAGGAAATAACCCTTATCCACCAGGAGGGATTAAGTGAAGAAACGTACAGCAAAGCGTCCCAATTTTTTAATGAAAATCAGATTGCTCAGATCATCATGCTCATCGTCACCATCAATGGCTGGAACCGCATTGCTTTGAGTACTCATCTGGAAATTGAAGATTAAAGATCAGGAATACAGGGAGCTGTAGCAATAAACCAGAAGTATTCCGTTAGCTCCCTCTATTTAAAAATTCCTAAAGGACACAGGCATATCAAATCAGGGCATTTCAAAGATTTGATCGGCAGTGATATCCAAAAATTAGGGCAAGGCCGGGTAACAGCATTGGAACGGAACGAATTCTGGTACAACATCGCTAACCTTAGGAATAGAACGGAAAGATGAACTCCACAACAAAGAAAAATTGAACTTCACAACAAAACGGCATAACAGCTATTCCACGAATTTTGTAGCAGAATAAAAACAAAGGGTTATGTGGACGAAAAATAATATACCTGATTTATCAGGTAAAATAGCAATCGTGACCGGATCAAACACGGGCATAGGGTTTGAAACAGCAAAAGCATTGTATGCAGCAGGTGCACAGGTGACCATCGCTGCACGAGATGTACAAAAAGCAAAAAATGCGATCCAAAAAATCCAATCCGACACGGCAGGCACCGGAACATTGGACTATGGAAAACTCGACCTTGCAAACATTGGACAGGTTCGGGAATTTGCAGATCATTTTATGCAAAAGCACACAAAACTGGATATACTCGTCAACAATGCCGGAGTAATGGTGCCTCCAGCTGCTAAAACGGATGACGGATTTGAATTGCAGTTCGGTGTAAACTTTATGGGGCATTTTGCGCTGACAGGATATTTGTTGCCGCTGCTTAAGCAGGCCGCCAACGCCCGGGTAGTGACACTTTCCAGTGGGGCGGCTACGTTGGTGGATAGCATAGATTTTGACAACCTCAGATTGGAAAAGAGCTATGACGAATGGCGTGAATATGCGGTGAGCAAACTGGCAGATATCTTGTTCAGCTATGAGCTGGACAAGAGATTCAAAAATGCCCGTATGTCAGCGATTGCTGTGGCGGCACACCCGGGTGTTACGCGCACCGATTTACAGCGGAATATACCGGAGGAAAATCTGGAAGGCATGTTTGCTGCATTTGATCAGGTGATGGATCCCTGGCAGGGAGCTTTGCCCAGCTTATTCGCAGCGACAGATGCGTCGGTTGAAGGCGGAAAATTTTACGGGCCGGATGGTCCGAAAGAATATGCGGGATATCCGGCGCTATCAAATCATCACACCACAGCGATGAATGATGAAGCGCTTGCCAAAAGGCTGTGGGATTATGCGGAAAACGCCATACAGTTGACCTACAAATTCAAATAATTGATCCGAAATGAACAATCAAACAGTTTTAGTAACCGGTGGTACCGGATTTTTAGGCGTTAATACTATTCTTGCACTACTTGAGCAGGGATTTACCGTAAGAACAACACTGCGCACGCTCGCCCGCAAGAACGAAATCTTGGATGCGCTGAGCGAAGGCGGCATCAGCACGTTTGATCAGCTATCTTTTTATCAGGCCGATCTGCTTTCCGACAGCGGATGGGACGAAGCGGCGCAGGGATGTGACTATGTCCTGCATGTGGCCTCGCCATTTTTCGCCGAGCAGCCCAAAGACGAAAACGAGCTAATTATCCCTGCCAGAGAAGGTACGTTGAGAGCCTTGAAAGCCGCGAAAAGGGCAGGCGTCAAACGTGTCGTGCTCACATCCTCTTTTGCTGCGATCGGTTATAGCATCGATCCCAAAAATCATGTTTTTACGGAGCTCGACTGGACCGATGAAAACGCACCAATACAGGCTTATATAAAATCAAAAACAATTGCAGAAAAGGCCGCTTGGCAATTTATGGAGGATGCAGCCACAGCTATGGAGTTAACGGTCATTAATCCCGTCGGAATTTTTGGCCCCATCCTCGGCGGTATTTCCTCGGCCTCGCTGGATACTGTCGTTAAGGGTATTGTTGACGGACTCGTCAAGGAAAATGCACCATTTACATTTGGTGTGGTAGATGTTCGCGATGTCGCTGATATCCATATCAAAGCGATGTTACACCCTGAAGCGGCCGGACAGCGATTTCTGGCAACTTCGGAAGGGGCTATGTCTTTTTATGATGTAGCCGAACTGATCAAAAAGGAACGTCCCAAACTGGCCGGAAAAATCGCTGTTCTGCAGCCTACACCACCCCAAGAGTATACAAAGATGTCCAACAAAAAAGCGACAGAAATGCTCGGCTGGCACCCGCGTGCGAAAGAACTGGCGATACTTGCAAGCGTGGACAGTTTAAAATTTTGTCAGGTACAGGATTAAACGTTAGGGATCAGTATATTTGGTAAACCATGAAAGTAAACAACATCCAATCCTGTCACCTGGGTCCAGAGATCTCCCCCGAAAACTATATACCGGAAAACTATTTTCTATATTTATTGAAGGGAGATATGAAGGCTTATGACGGCGAAAAAAACTACAGCATGAAACCGGGCGACTATTGTATCGCCCGGAAAAATCATTTGGTACGTTATACAAAATATAAGGACAATGATGAATTTGAAAAAATCATCATCACCCTGGATGAGGAATTCCTGAAGCGCTTTCTTGAACGCCATGTTTATGAAATTCGGCCATCAGCCATCGGCGACTCCTTTATTTTCATACCGGAAAATAGGTTTATTAAGAATTTTATAACATCCCTGGAACCGTATTATACCGGCGATCTGGAGATCAGTGCAGATTTTGTTGATGTCAAGAGAGAGGAATTACTGATTATTCTGTTGAAATCGAATCCTGACCTCATTCATATATTGTTCAATTTCTCGTTACCTGATCGGATTAATTTAAAGGAATACATGAACAAAAATTTTAGGTTTAACATCAGCCTGGAAAAGTTTGCATTTTTTACGGGGAGGAGCCTATCGACCTTCAAGCGGGATTTTCAACGTGTATTCGGAATGGCTCCGGGCACCTGGCTCAAGAGAAAAAGATTGCAGGAGGCCTATTTTCAAATTGCCGAGCAATCCAGAAAGCCGAGTGATGTCTATCTTGAAGTAGGGTTTGAAGATCTGTCGCATTTTTCTTTTGCGTTCAAGAAAGAATTCGGAAAGACACCAAATGAGGTAGCAAAGCCCGTTTCAAATGGGATTTAATACCAAGTAGCAAAAGTCCAACTATAAAAAACCTCCCCCTGACATTTCATCTACAATGCTGTTCTTGATGCTGAAATAATCGTTAAGGAAACCATCAGATTGCAGAAGAACATTTACTGACACCCTGAACGTAAAAAACATAGAGCCGCCGCGCGCTTTGCAGATTACTTCATCCTTCATCGCCTCAACGATTAATATTCCCTTTTTAACGATACTTTATGCCCGTCCGATGGATAGTAAATTCGGCGGACGGTAAATAGGCCTAGATTTACATCAGTAAACACAAATCAATCATTTAAAATTTAATATTATGGAAATTATTCAAACCTCAGAAAACGCATTGTCACATTCAGCAGTTACAGCAATCATCAATGCACCAATTGAGAAAGTAAATATTGCCGATTGGTTATTGAACCTGCCCGATGCAGAATATCAGCGATGCTCTACCCAGCATATCGGTGCAGCAATCTCCACAACATTTGACGGAGAACCGGTTTCACTTAATGTCGAAACAATAGGAGATGCCTTAATGGTACAGCATTACGTAGCCGTTGTCCATGAACCGGATTACTGTCGGATGCTTTCGATTTCAGACTCAATCACCAAAGGAGGCCGTACAAAAGTTCAGGTGCTTTGGGAGCTTAAGGCCACCAAAATTGACGATAACTCCTGTCTTTACACCAATGAGATCCATGCAACTGCTACTCCTGAAATGCTGGCTTATATCAAAGAAAATGGCATCAATCTTTCGGATGCAGCTGCAGCAAGACAGGCCGCTTCGGATGCACACAACCATGAGGAGACTCCGAACTTTGCTAAAAGTATCGAAAATAAAGCCCTTACAGGAAAGTACAATCAGCCTTTCTAACAGCAAGTAGGCGTACCATTAATTGCGCCTAATAAAACTCTTTTAAAAATGGAAGCGACATTATTTAAACGACTGATCGGTACCTGGACTTTGGTGGAACTGATCGAAGTGAGGCTCGAAAATGGTGATATTTCATATCCGATGGGAAAATCACCCAAGGGTCTCATCATATATAATCCTGACGGCTATATGTCAGCACAGATTATGAATCCTAAGCGGAAGAACTTTAGTCAAGAGCACTGGACCGGTGCTACTGCAGAAGAGTATGTGCAGGAAAGCTCTACCTATTTAGCCTATTCTGGTCCATTTGATACTGATGAAGTAAAACAGACATTAAGTCATACGATGTTTATTTCGCTTTTTCCAAACTGGACCGGTCAAACACAGAATAGGTTGATACATTTTGATAATGAATATCTGTTTTTGGAAAGTGGCAAACCTTTTCTCTCAGCGGGAAAAGAAGTTGTGCACAAACTGAAATGGAAAAGAGCTGAAAATTTAAGAACAAATAATTGAAACATATGAAAGCGGTCGCAATAACAAGCTACGGCGGGCCCGAGGTCCTGCAGCTGAGAGAATTTGAAACACCAATACCCACAGCCGACCAAGTCCTGATCGAAGTAAAAGCGGCGGGTCTCAATAGATCTGATATTTTTCAACGGGAGGGCAATTATCCTCCTCCTGCCGGTGTACCCGCAGACATACTGGGACTGGAAATAGCTGGTATAATCGTAGCATGCGGTCCACAGGTCGCAAACTTTAAAGTGGGCGATAAGGTGTGCGCACTGCTCGCTGGTGGCGGGTACGCCGAATTTGTAACTGTGCGTGAAGGGCAATGCCTTGAAATACCCGCTGATCTCACTTATGCTGAGGCTGCAAGTTTACCAGAGACAGTTTTTACCGTATGGTCAAATGTCTTTCAGAGAGCGGCATTGAAGCCTCGTGAAACTCTTCTGATCCACGGAGGTAATAGTGGAATTGGTATTACAGGCATACAATTGGCGCATGCGCTTGGATCACGCGTCGTTGTGACCGTGGGATCAGATGAAAAAGGTCAGAACTGTATCGACCTGGGGGCAGATTTTTATATCAACTATAAAAAGCAGGATTTCGAGAAAGAACTGATGCAGGAAGGTGTAGATGTTATTCTGGATATGATCGGAGGGGACTATGTCCGAAAGAACATCAATATCCTTAAACCTGAAGGGCGGCTTGTCTATATCAATGCTGTATCTGGCAGTCATGTGGATCTTGACATCTGGCAGATGATGATCAAGCGTCTAACGATCACAGGGAGTACCTTAAGAAGCCGGGAGTATGAGTTTAAGAAATATTTAACAGCCGAAGTTAAAAAAAACGTATGGCCGCTGCTTGAATCAAAAAAGATAAGACCTGTCATTTTTCAGACATTTCCCTTTAGTGAAGCTATTCAAGCACATAAGCTGTTAGAAGAAGGGACGCACACAGGTAAAATTATTCTTGTTCGATAGCCCAGGTCATTTACATTAGAAAAATAACACTAAAAACATTCATATTATGAAAGCAAACATTGGAATAAACGAAGCAAGCACAGATGCTGTTGCTGTACAATTGGCAAAATTATTGGCTGATGAAACTGTCCTTTATATCAAGACCCGAAATGCACACTGGAACGTTACGGGAGACAATTTTCACGCAAACCACATATTCTTTGAGGAGCAGTACAAGCAGTTGGACGAACTTATTGATAGCGTTGCAGAACGCCTTCGAAAAATCGGGCATTATGCACCAGCAACCCTGAAGAGCTACCTGGAACTGACTCACCTTACCGAGTATAGTGACAGGACGAATGATGGCCTTGGCTACATGAAAGACCTGCTGACAGACCACGAAAGTATCATTGAATTTTTACGCGGAAATATTACGCCTTTTGCAGAGTCATATAAAGACTACGGAACCAGTGACTTTATCACTGGACTGATGGAAACTCATGAACAGATGGCATGGATGATCCGTTCTTATTTTAGATAGGAGCTATTGGTGAGCGATAAAAAAAGAAAGTAATAAGTATATTTGTCATATTAACATATATACTTATTACTATGAAAGCTCTGATTGTTGACGATAATGATATTGCAAGAACGACCTTGGCCCATTTGGCAAAGCAGGTTCCGGATCTTACCATCGTGCAGGAATTTTCAAACGCTATGGAGGCCTACCATTTTATTCAGAAAAACGAGGTTGACCTGCTCTTTCTAGATATTGAAATGCCTGAAATGACAGGTATTGAGCTTACCAAAAGTTTATCTGGTAAAGATACAATCATCATTTTCACTTCCTCCAAAAAGGAATATGCAATCGAGGCTTTTGAGCTTAATATCGCGGATTATATTTTAAAGCCCATTTCTCCTGTCCGGTTTTTACAGGCCGTGGAGAAAGCCCAGGCAATCCTGGATAGCCGAAAAGACCATGTGCATATCAGCAATGATGAATTTTTGTTTGTCCGAGATGCTAACGTGACAAGACGCCTGAAGCTTGAAGATATCTTTTACGCTGAGGCAATGGGAGATTATGTAAAATTTTATACAAAAGAAAAGATGTTTGCCATTCATGGCAAGATGAAAACTGCGGAAGAGCGTTTACCGAAGAATGATTTTATCAGGGTGCATCGGTCCTTTATTGTATCAATCAGTAAAATAGATACTTTACAGGACGGAGGTATTGTGATAAACGGTACATTCATTCCGGTAGCAGATGCGTATCGCAAGGCTTTAAATACAAGAATGAATGTATTTTAAATCACCTACTGTTTTTTTTCTTAAGCTATTACTTAACCAATCCTCTTAACTTTTGTTTATGACAAGTAATTCTATAATGAACAGTAAACGGTTTAGCTACTTTATAATTCTGACATTTATAGCGGGAACAATACTGCTGATTGCCGTTCAGGTCAATTCGGCCAGAAATACAGAAGCACTTATCCATAACAATAACACACTGCTGAACGAGCTGCGTGCGAGCAATCATCTGCGGGAAATCGATCGCGATATCCTTGGTGTGGAAAGTAGGATCAGAGCATCAATAGCCACCAACGATACGACCCATCTGGAAGGGATCGATAAAAAGATAAATCAGATCGAGAACTTTCTGGATTCCTTGTCCAGGGATAATTCCGATCCTGTTGAAGAAAAGCTGATACAACGGCTGGGCGTCCTTGCAATGGACAAAAAAATAGTCCGTGATCAGCTTTTGGCACGGTATCTTTCTCTTGGAAATATGGATGATCAAACCTCAATTGCCAATCCAAGAGCCCGAATCATTTCAAACGAAATTACGGGAATAACAGCGAAGATCTATAAAAGTAGGCAATTGCACATGAGTGAGCTCAGCTTGCAAAGTGAGGAAATGGGCAGAAAAGCACGGCTATACGATATTTCCCTATTGGTTTTATTGATTTTGAGCGGTTCGGTAGTCGGTTTCCATATCCTACGCCAGTTCCGCCGGCAACGTGTGCTGATCGAGGAACTGGACGCTGCGGAAAAGAAAGCTTCCATTGCAGCGCAGACCAAGGAGAACTTCCTTGCCAATATGAGCCACGAAATCAGAACCCCGCTCAGTGGAATTCTCGGATTTACAAACCTGCTGCAAAAAAGAAGTCTGGACGCGACCTCTTCTGAGTTTGTATCATCCATTCAACAATCAGGAGAGAATTTGATGACGATCATCAACGATATTTTGGACCTTTCCAAAATCGAGGCTGGTATGATGCGCATCACTGTCGGTACATTCAGTATCAGTGGATTGTTAAATTCTGTAGAAACCTTCTTCACTGAAAGGGCAAAAGAAAAAGGGCTTTCGATTTCAAGTAAGGTCGATGTCTCCATTCCCGATACACTGACAGGGGATGCAACCAGGTTAACCCAGATTTTGGTAAACTTGATTGGAAATGCCATTAAATTTACCAAACAGGGCAGTATACATATCGAAATTTACCAAAAGAGCAGGAGCGAAAAGGAAGTTGTGGTTGGATTTGTCGTCACAGATACCGGAATTGGAATTGACAAGGAAAAACTCAATGAAGTTTTTGAACGCTTTAATCAAGGCGAAGATTCTATTACGCGTAATTACGGAGGAACAGGACTTGGATTGTCTATTGTAAAAAATCTGATTCTACTGCAACATGGTGATATCGAGGTTCAGAGTGAGCAGGGAAGAGGGACGACTTTTAATTTTTTTATCCCTTATGGGATAGCACAGGAGCAATTGTTAGCCGCTTCGGTGGTCGATACCGATTATTTCAAAGATTATTCAAATTTACCACTTCATATTTTAGTCGTTGATGATAATACGATGAACCAGAGTCTGATGAAGCATATGCTGGGGCAATGGAATGTAGATTTTGACATTGTTTCCAATGGACAGGAGGCCGTAGAGTATCTAAAAAATAATCACGCCGACCTTGTGTTGATGGATTTACAGATGCCACAGATGGATGGTTATGCTGCAACGCAGCACATCAGGGAAGTGTTGCAATTGGATATTCCGATCATTGCCATGACTGCGCATGCTTTGGCAGGTGAACGAGAAAAATGCCTCAGCAGAGGAATGAACGAATATATTTCCAAACCCATCAATGAAGAAGAGCTCTTTAAGCTTATTTCACATTTTGGCATCAGATTCCAGCCTACAGTGCAGTTTGAAGAAATTGCGGATAAGGGGAAGTATAATTATTTGGACCTTGCTTACATGCATTCGGTAAGTAGGGGGGACGCCGCTTTCGAGCGGACAGTCACCCGCCAGTTTATCGACAAAGTTCCAGGCCAGCTTCAGGAGCTAAAGGCCGCTTACGCAAGTCAGGATTTCTCCAGATTTAAATTAAGGGCACATGATTTTAAAACCAGCGTCGCCATTATGGGATTGCTTCCTGTGCTTGATGATAAGCTGGGAATACTTGAACTGACAACCGAACAGAACACCTTATCGGAAGGTGTTTTAACCGAAGTCGTACAGATCCTTACCACAGCCGTCGAAGAAGCTCAACGTTTATTAGCAAGCTATACGAACTAAGTTCTACATGAACAATACGTAATTGAAAAGATCATCAGGTCATGCTTGATGATCTTTTTTGTTGTCTTTTTAACGACTCATTTTGCCCATTCGTCGAATGATTTTTGAAATTGGCTAATTGTTCGTGTAGTTTTATAGTAGCAAAAAGAAAATACATATTAACATTTAAACCAAATAACTATGAGCACTTTAAAACTAAAAGACGGAACAGAAATTTTTTACAAAGATCAAGGACAGGGACCAGTATTGATGTTTCACCACGGCTGGCCATTATCTTCTGATGACTGGGATGCACAGGTGATTTTCTTCCTACAGAGAGAGTATCGCGTAGTCACTCATGATCGGAGGGGCCATGGCAGATCGAGTCAGGATATTTATGGACACACCATTGAGCAGTACGCTGCTGATGCTGCCGAACTTGTTGAATTCCTTGATCTCAAAGATGTCATTCATATCGGTCACTCAACAGGCGGAGGTGAGGTCATTCGTTACGTGAACAAATATGCTGATGGAAGAGCAAAGAAAGCTGTACTTATCAGTGCTGTTCCTCCGATCATGGTACAAAATGAAAGTAACCCTGATGGTGTGCCAATGGAGGTATTCGATAATATCAGGGATCAGACTTTGAACAATAGACAACAATTTTATATCGATCTAACACTTCCTTTTTACAGTTATAACAGAGCGGGAGCGGATATTAAAGAAGGAATTCGGAGAAACTGGTGGAGACAGGGTATGATGGGGGGAATTGTTGCCCATTATGAGGGTATCAAAGCTTTTTCTGAAACAGATTTCACAGAAGATTTGAAAGCAGTTGATATTCCTGTCCTGGTGCTGCACGGTGAGGATGATCAGATTGTTCCTTATGAAAATGCCGGCGTTAAATCTGCTAAACTCTTAAAGAACGGAACCTTGATTACTTACCCGGGCTTTCCGCACGGTATGCCTACAACAGAGGCTGCGACGATCAATAAGGATATTTTAGCCTTTATTGAATCTTAAAACTTCCTTACCAAAAAGTATAAAAAAGTGAGCTGCATAGCTCACTTTTTTTGTTAAGGAGCAATTAAGAATGGTACCTCAATTTTATAAGCCTTTCAACTAAACAAAGTTTTATTGCGCTAATGAACGAGTACCATGCTATCTCAATAGATCAACTTTTTAAAAAATAAGTCTAAAAGCTACTCCAATCCATAATAATGTGAATGACGAATGTTTTGTTACATGACTCGTTCAACGATCATATTTGCCTGTTCACCGAAAGCCAGTATCACTCGCGTCCTTTCTTCGGTAAATTTACAATAGTAAAAAATAGGAAGATCAATCATTAAAAAACAATATTATGAAAACCACATCATTAAGCTTCAAGTACGAATTAGAAAAAAAAGAACCACGCACAAATGATGGTGGTACCACCAGAGGTGCTTCTGTAACCGACTTCCCGGCTTCGATCGGAATTGCGGGGGTATCGATGCGATTACAGCCGGGCAGTATGCGAGAACTCCATTGGCATGCAAATGCTGCTGAATGGGCCTACGTCATTTCAGGAACCGTTCGTACGACCATTATTCATCCGGACGGTCATAGCTATATCGACAATTTTGAATCGGGTGATGTGTGGTATTTTCCGAAAGGCTATGGACATTCGATTCAGGCAACAGGAACTGAAGAGTGTCACTTCATCCTGATATTTGACAACGGTAATTTTTCCGAAGACCACACGTTTAGCGTAACTGACTTCGTTGCCAGTATGCCTCCAGAAATTGTCGCACAGAATTTAGGGTTGACATTGGAAGAAGTTGCTGCGCTGCCGAAAAAAGAAGCCTATTTCGCCGCAGGTATTGTCCCGGATGAATTGTCGTTTAATGCTGCTGCAAGACCAGAAGAATCTGACATAAAACTTACCAATTTACATCGTTATCCGCTTCACGCCCAGCAGCCTAGAATCATTCCCGGGGGTGGTCTTCAGCGATTGGTTACAAGTAAGGAATTTCCGATAAGTACGACCATGGCCGGTTCTATGCTTGAATTGCAGCCTGGGGCACTTCGGGAAATGCACTGGCATCCGAATGCCGACGAGTGGCAGTATTATATTTCGGGCCAGGCGGAGATGTCTGTTTTTCTTGCCGAGGGTACTGTAGTCACCGAACAGTTCAATGCAGGTGACGTAGGCTATGTACCCATGGGAGCTGGACACTACATTAAAAATACAGGTGATACGGTATGCCGTGTTCTTATCGGATTTAACAACGGGAAATATGAGTCTATTGATCTGAGCGAATGGCTTTCAGGCAACCCTAAAGATGTCGTGGTGACAAACTTTGGCTTAGCAGATGGCGAAATTGAAAAATTTCCATCTAAGAAGATTTTTATTCAACCTGAAAAATAAAACTTATGCTGCCTGAAAAGAAAGTTTTTCTACGAGCGTTCTTTCTACTTGCATCTGCATCCATATTGCCTATATCAATTATTAAACAATAAAATTATGTTAGAACAAAATACTGTTGCACCAAATTTTACATTATTTGCAACACCAGACCAGAAAGTTACATTATCCGAATTTAAGGGCCGTAACGTGATTTTAGCATTCTATCCTGCCGATTGGAGTCCAGTCTGCAGTGATCAGATGGCACTGTACAATGAAATGCTCAAGTACTTTAAAAAGTATGACGCAGAACTGTTCGGAATTTCCGTGGACAGCAAATGGTGCCATCTGGCTTTTTCGCAGTCGCGTAACCTACACTTTCCGCTACTTGCAGACTTTGAGCCAAAGGGTGAGGTAGCAAAGAAATACGATGTCTATAATGAGCATGAAGGTCAGTGCAACCGCGCTCTTTTTGTAATCGATAAAGAAGGTATCATCCAATGGTGCTACAAATCACCGACGGCGGTAAATCCCGGTGCAGATGGAATATTGGAAGCTCTTGAAAATCTTAAAATAAAATAGTTATGTCATTAAAAATACCTGTCAGTATAACTGACCACGCCCAAGGCAATCTAGATGCCGATTTAGTTATCGTAGAGTATGGTGACTATCAATGTCCTTACTGTGGAGCCGCTTATCCGGTGCTAAAGAAGCTCTTGAAAAAATTTAGCGGAGAGGTGAAATTTGTATTTAGAAACTTCCCGCTTTCAGAAATGCATGAATATGCGCTTCCGGCCGCGATCGCTGCAGAAGCTGCTTCTTTGCAGAATAAGTTTTGGGAGATGCACGATGCCATTTACGAAAATCAGCGGAAGCTTGACGACCAGTATCTTTTTAAAATAGCAGAAAAAATAGGATTAGATATGGAAAAGTTTAAGTTCGATATACAAAAAGAGGAGCTGGTGAATAAAATTGATGCCGATTTTCAGGGCGGAGTTATCAGCGGAGTCAATGGGACACCATCGTTTTATGTGAATGGCAAGAAGTTCAACGCTGGAGCTGCAGACCTTTTCAACCTTTTCATTAGATAACTTCCTAAGCATTTCATATGTACTACCATCAGCAGCCTTTTAGCTGATGGTAGTACATAGAACACAATTCTAAACCTTATCCTCCACAATCATTTTTCGATGTTCTCTACCCCAGTTAATCATTTCCAAAATAATATTCCCGAAAGTTCTGCAATATGCAGTGGGTTCATATTCAATTAAAACAGGCGTATCGGGATAAACAGTTCGTTTAACCAACTTATTTAATTCCATATCTTTCAGTTCTTTTGAAAGCATTCGTGTGGTAATCCCGGGGATACTTCTTTCAATTTCGCGAAAACGTCGGTTGCCGTTGCAAAGCGAATTAATGACAGGGATTCTCCACTTGCCACCAATGAAATAAAGGGTGTCCTGCAACGCTCTAAGTTCTTCTGTCTGATCTCTTTCCATGGTCACAAAGTTAAGTGATATAATTCATGATACTGATATACTCAGTTATACTGATAACAAAAGTATACCATTTCTCTGATAACTTTGTGAAAAAATTAAAGAAATGAGAAAGTTGAATAACAAATTAGCCATTGTAACAGGTGGAAACAGCGGAATAGGATATGCCACCGCAAAAGAGTTAATTGCCGAAGGAGCAAAAGTCATTATCACCGGAAGACGAAAAGAAGCCATTGAAAAGGCTGCGGCAGCATTAGGGGCTAGTTCTTTTGTGGCAGATCAAGGGAAATTGGAAGATATTGAAAATTTCAAAACCCAAGTTGAAAAGCAATTCGGAAAAGTTGATATCCTGTTTATTAATGCAGGCATCACCGGAAGTTTAGGTCCGATCGAACATATGAATGCCGAAAATTTTGACAATGTAATGGGCATTAATTTCAGAGGAGCTTATTTTACTTTGAGCAAATTTATTCCCCTGTTGAACGATGGTGCTTCAGTGGTATTTCTTTCATCCAATGTCGCGACCACCTCCAAACCAAATAGTTCGATTTACCAGGCAAGCAAAGCAGCATTGAATTCCATTGCGAAGACCGCTGCTGCAGAATTAGCACCAAGAAAAATCAGAGTAAATTTGGTCAGTCCGGGGCCTACAAAAACAGAGATTATGACCAAAGCAGGATTGGACGAAAAAACATTGGAAGGTCTTGATGAATGGTTAATCAGCGGAATTCCCCTACAAAAAATGGGAACAGCAGAAGATGTTGCCAAAGCTGTTATTTATCTGTCAGATAACCATGTTGCAAGTTTCATGACCGGAACGGAAATCCTTATTGATGGTGGAATGGTTTTATAATTGGGACTTTATCTTTTGGAATGTAAGTGCTGGAACCTTGAAAAAATTCCAGCACTTTCTATTGATATACACCAACTACTGAGCGTATTGATCTATAAGACATCCAGCTCAGCAAAGGTCGGTGATTTCTCTTTTTTGACTGCTTAACTTAATGTAGTATTCAGTGCCCAGTCCTCAAAATGAGCCTTACCGGCACAATATGCTCCAACAGGTACGAGCAATGATTTAGGAACAACTAGATGCATATATTTGCTATCGTCGTCAGAAACTACCCTTATGTGCTTCCCGGTGATCGCGATATATTTCGCAACAAAATCGTCCATATTGGCCTTTATAGGCCCTGCAATCTCGACCGTCCCATTTTTAGGCTCCTCGAGTGCAAACCGCACAATATAGTCCGTGACATCTTCCAGGGCAATGGGTTGGTAATCGATCTTGGAAACAAATACCTCGTCACCCTGACCCTGAACCGCAATGATGGAATCAGTATGCTCATAAAACTGTGTCGAACGAATGATGGTATAGGGTATCCCGGAGTTCTTGATGTTGTCTTCCTGATATTTCTTTGCGCGAAGATATCCGATCTCCAGCGCATCGTCCGTTCCGACAATGGAAAGTACGAGGTGATGCCTGATGTTTGCAGCCAGCTCCGCTTTTACCAGATTCTTTCCTGCGGTCTGAAAAAAATGAATTGCATTTTCTTCTTCAGGAGAGGAGGAATTGGATAGATCGATTACGATCTCTGTATTTTTCAGCGCCTGGGAGAGACCTTCTCCCGTCATGAGATCCACTCCATGTGAAGGCGAGCCAATGTGCACCTGATGACCGAGATTTGCCAGTTTTTTTGTGACCAGCCTTCCAGTAAGACCTGTACCACCGATTACTAAGATTTTCATAGCTAAACTATTTAAATTTACAACTTATCTATAGTGCAAAATTGATCAAAAAATGAATGCCGGAAAACTGACAAACAAAGGTAAAAGGTGGACAAAAAAAGAAGCCGTGTTTGAGTTGAATAGTATAAGATTGTCTAATCCAGGTCTGGATTGGAGCGTAGTGTCTTTCTGTAATCACCCGGTGAAAGCTCAGTTTTTTTTGTAAAAAGCCTGATAAAGTACTTGGTGTCCTTATAGCCTAGCTGTACCGCAATTTCCTTAATACTCAATTGTGAATAATAAAGCAGGCGCTGTGCTTCGCTCAGTATTTCCTTTTGGATCAGTGCCGATGCGGATAAGCCCGTCACCATTTTAACGACATCGTTCAGGTGGGCCACGGAGATATTTAACTGTTGGGCATATGCTGCGGGGCGTTTAAGGCTGCGGTAATCACGCTTCACAAGGTTTCTGAACTCGTTGGCAATACTTATAACCCTGGGGCTGTGACTTATGGACCCTGCGGCGGATCTGCAATCGTGACAAATCACCGCCTGGGTTATAAATGCTGACAGCAGTGGCTGCTGCACTTCCTTATTGGCACTATAGTTTATACTGTCCAAATTTATTAGCGAGTCCAAGATGGAAGTAAACCATTGTTGCTCGGTCGCTGAGAGGGACAATACAATGGTTTCATTTAAAGATGCATCAAGCATATCTTTGGCTGACCTGGTCATGTGATGGCCTTCGAAGGAAATGTAATAACCGGATGCGCCTAAAACCGTGGTGATCTGATGGACCTGATGGGGAGGGCAGACAAAAAGCGTTCCCGCTGGCATGATCAGCTGTTCAAAATCAAATAGGACTTCCAGCTGTCCAGCTTCAACAAGCATGCAGGTATAATGGTCATGTCGATGCGGATTGAGCGCTTTTAGGATGCCCGTCGTTGAACCATCCCATATTCCAACAGCCATACTGCTGCTGGAATCCATGCTGTTCACTAAAATAGAATCTCTTTTTGGCATGCGGCGCAATTTTAAGTTCAAATTTAGTTCATATACTTTAAGAATTACTATCGATTACGTTTTATGTTTCTTCTTTCCTGTTTGTATCAGATTCAATCCTTCAAAATCAACCTCTTACCGTATTCAGTAGATCGTGCGGATACCCGAGGCTAATAGAGCTTAAAGCGTCCAGTTTGGTTAGCTCATCAGCTGTCAAATTAATTTCAGTAGCGCTAATAATTTGCTCAAATTGATTGATATTGCGTGCTCCCAGTAATGGAAATGCCTCTTTTGATAAATTCCACGCAAATGCAATCTGACCGGGTGTTGTTTCATATTTTTCCGCGATTAATACCAGTTCATCAATGATCAGTTTGGTTTTCTCGTCCTCCGAATAATCAGCGCCAGAAGAATGACTGATGCGCCCGGCTTCTCCTTTTCTATATTTTGCGGTCAGCAGTCCGCCAGCCAGTGGCGAGTACATCATCACACCAAGACCAAATTCCTTTGCCATCGGCATCAGTTCACGGTCTGCGGTACGTTGCAACAAACTATATTCAATTTGTAAAGCAGTGACTTTCGTTGCTGATACAATGGCCGATGCTTTCCATGCCGGGAAATTGCTGAGTCCCGCATACACTATTTTCCCTTCGCTGACCAAATCTTGAAGTCCCAAAGCTATTTCTTCCCATGAAGTTACACCATCATCGTAATGCGGCATATAAATATCGATGTAGTCCGTTTTCAATCTTTTCAGACTTTGTTCAACAGCCTGTCGCATAGATTTACGGTTATTCCCAAAATTACTGATTGCAGGGTTGGGATCACTACTTCTAGTATATTTTGAGCAGACGATAAAATTATTTCGCTGTCCCTTTAAATAGTTGCCTACGATTTCTTCTGCCTCCCCAAATTGATAGACATCCGATATATCGATAAAATTACCTCCTGCATCTGCATAAGCTGTTAAAATCTTTTTTGATTCATCGGGATCGGCTCCATAGCCTTTTTTTGTCCCAAAGTTGGCGGCTCCTAAGATTATTTCACTGGCATGCAGTCCTGTTTTTGATCCAAATATCTTGTATTTCATATTTTTATATTTACTTTGCCGCTAAGTTAAGGGCATCAAGTAACCGTGTCAATTACGGATAAATTTATCTATACCCACTTTATGCCTTCGTAAAATATATCAGCTATGTACGAAAAAAAACTTCCGGTTAATTTAGATTGCGGTTTACATCTGTTTTTGCAGGTGGTTCAGGGCAAATGGAAAATAAACCTGCTCTGGGCCATTCATTCAGGTATCAAGCGTCCGGGTGAGTTGCAGCGGAAAATCCCCAATGCAACCCGTCGTGTACTTGATGTGCAGCTTGGTCAATTGATTGAACATGGATTAATCAATAAAGTCGTCTTTGATCAGCTTCCGCTGAAAGTAGAATATGAACTGACTGGGCTAGGGGCAAGCCTTATACCAGTCATTGCGGTAACGGCCCAATGGGGTGAGGATCATAGAAATGAATTGGAAAAGATTTTGTAAGAAATCCCGCTCATTAGGGGAAATACATGCTTAAGACGCTATTATAAACTTAAAAAACACCAAACAGTCGAACCATTTGGTGTTATTCTTTGGAAATGCAGGGTATTTTACTTCGCAAACAGTGCTTTTCGCAAAACAGTTGCTGCATCTAGCACCGATTCCTGTACAGCGTGGATATGCGCCAGCGGATTCAGCATCCCGTAATCATGAATAAAGCCTTTATACTCTGTAACAGTCGTTGGAACACCGGCTTCATCTAATTTTCTTCCATAGGCGACACCCTCGTCATGCAGAATATCATTCTCGGCCACCTGAACAAGTGCAGGAGGCAAACCTTTCAGCTCTTCCAGAGAAGCTTTCAGTGGGGACGCGTATTTGTTGTCGCGTTCTTTTAAGTCAGGCAGGTAATTATCCCACATCCATTTCATCAACGGCGTTGTTAAAAACCGTTCCTGTGCAAATTTTGTGTACGATGCTCTGCTGAAGTCGGAGTCTGTTACGGGCCACAAAAGTACCTGCTGTTTTAGCTTGGGACCATTTTTGTCTTTGGCCATCAATGCCACCACTGCAGCCATATTTCCACCGACACTGTTTCCGGCAACAGCAAGCCTGCTCGCGTCGACCCCGATTTCTTTTCCATGCTCGGCAACCCATTTTGTTGCGGCATAAGCCTGATTGATGGCTACGGGAAATCTGGCTTCGGGAGATGGCGTGTAATCCGGGAACACGGCTACTGCACCACTGTTGACAACAAGGTCACGAACCAGTCTTTTGTGGGTAGGGTAGTCTCCCAATACCCATCCGCCGCCGTGAAAGAACATAAATACGGGTAGGCCAGCTTGGGCACCTTTGGGTTTTACGATATGTATTTTTAGGGTCTGCCCGTCCTTGGTAATGGTTCTGTCTGATTCCTGGATATCGGAATAATCGAAGCTTACTGATTTTTGAGCGCCTACCAACACCAGTCTAGCCTCTTTTGGTGAGAGGGTTTCCAGCGGTTTTCCGTCGCCGCTGTTCAAAGCTTTTAAGAATGCTCTTGTTTCCCGGCCAATGTTGGGGTCTTGAGATGCGGGGTTTGATTGTGCCATGATATTGGAATTTATGATGGCGAGTGCCGCCAATGTTAAAATTGTTGAATAGATTGTCTTCATAGTGATTATTTTTTTAGGTTGATGTTTAAGATGATTTTGAAGCTGAATGCTGCGCTTACGGGACAGGTTCTTTCGGCCTCTCGGGCAATTTTTTCAAATTCTTCCGCTGAGATGCCGTCTACTTCTGCATCAAGTAGCAGTTCCGACTGTGTGATTTTACCATTATCCAAGGTAATAATGGACTTTGTTTCGAGTCTTTTAGGGGGATAACCTGCCTGTGTGAGATCAAGGCTCAGCTTCATTGTAAAACATCCTGCATGGGCAGCAGCAAGCAGTTCTTCGGGATTTGTACCGACACCTTCAGCGAAGCGGCTGTTAAATGAATACTGGGTCTGGTTCAGAACGGAACTTTGTGTGGTCAGATGTCCGTTTCCTTCTTTGATGGTGCCGTTCCAAACGGCGGTAGCATTACGTTTCATATGCTTTATTTTTGATTGTTAATTTCTTATAGGACAAAGGTATGTCATATAGGCAATCTAAATAAAGAGCAAAAAGTCGATATAAATTGTACTTTTTTCCTTTTCTAGTCTAATTTTTAATTTCTTTCCGAAAAGCCGCCGGAGTTTTTCCTGATTTCTGCGTAAAGATCCGGTTGAAGTAAGCCGGGTCTTCATAACCCAGTTGATAAGCGATTTCCTTTATGGTAAGCTCACTGTAAAGGAGCAGGCGTTTGGCTTCAAGAACGATCCTGTTTTTGATCATCTCGTTTGGATTTTCAAGATTCAGTTTATGGAATTTGTTGGAAAGCGTTTTCGGGGCAAGGTTCAGTAGGTCCGCATAATCGGCCACACTGTGTTTTTCCTTGTAGTGAATATTGACCAGTCGGCTGAAGTTTCTGAAAAAGTCCTGATCCATGCTGACGAGGTCGAGCGTTTCATTTTGGAGGTTCTGCTTTTTCCACTGCCGCGTTGCACGGATGATAATCTGCTTGAGGTACGTTCGGATCATTTCTTCCGAAGAGCGGTCCTGAAAATCAAGCTCATTGCTGATCTGAGCGAATAATTGGGGGATGGCGTGCAGCTCATCGCCGGACAAGTCCACTATCGGATTCTCAAAAATATTATTGAACAAGAGTCCGTCACAGGCAACCTCCTCATCATGAATCTGAATACAGTAGAAATCTCGGTTGTAATGGATTAAAAAGGCTTTATTTCCATTGGCCGACTGAATGTCAAGATATTGATTGGTATTGATGAAAAGCAAGGTGGGATTTTGGATTTCATAAGCCGTGAAGTCCACCGTTAGTGCGTAACCAGCTGGAATGAGCAATATTTTAATGTAATGGCGGAAAGTTTCGCCGTTTACCAGGTCCAGCGAAGAGGAATCGAAAGAAATCAGGCCTAATTTTTTATGGTTCGATTCGAAAATGGAAGTAGCACTGTTCATAAGGACGTTTGTTTATGTTCAAATGTATCTCTTTTGCTGATAAAACTAAAATAAGCGATACAATTTACAGCATCAGGAAAATCATCCTGCTCCAGTTATGCGTAATCGTCTCTAGATGAATTCATGTGTAAATAAATCTTGGTTAGCGTGGAATAGTTTTTTTTGCCCGTTTTGCTGACTAAATTAGCCGACAGACTTCCCGAATTTTATAGGTTAATATAAGGTGTAAAATAATAATGCTAATATTCTTACAATAAGTATCTTTACGTAATTGAAAAGCACTTTTAAATCCTAACAATTGTATGATTAACTTGCACGGTGCGGATTCTACCTTTACGGTATCCCAAAAACATCTTGCGCAGGCGCTCGTACAGGCCCGTATCGGCTTCTGGGAAGTTAGCCTTCGGGAAAAAAATTACATGTCCTGTACCGATCAATGCAAAAGAAATTTTGGGTGGGATACGGCAAAGGATTTTAGCTATAGTGATATGTTGGGCTGTATTGTAAATGAAGATCGGGAAGCAATGCAGGCAAGTGTTACGAGGGCTATTGAACGGCATGTACCCTATACTGCACAATATCGTGTAAGGCAAGGTGATGATAGCATCCATTGGATTGAGGCACGTGGATGGGTTACTTATGACGAGAATGGCTGCCCGCAGGTAATTTCAGGAACGACGCTTGATATTACAGAGAAAAAGGAGCTTGAAATCTTGCGCGATGAGATGTTGAGCATCGCCATGCATGAAATCAAGACGCCATTATCATCTGTCAAAGGAACTTTGCAGATTCTGGACAGGCAGTTGGCAGGGCAAGAAAATGCCCTGTCAAACAAACTGGTTCAAAATGCAGTCAAAGCCACCGACCGTATTAATCGTCTCCTTAATGAGATGGTCGCTCCAGTAATGGTAATGGCCAAAGGAATCGAACTCGATAAATCCAAGATAGATTTAACGCAGCTTATCCTTGAAATAAGCCAAAATGCTGCGCTCATATTTCCCGATAGTGATATTCATTTGCATTTGCCCGATGATAGTGTATTTCTTGAAGCTGATGGTTATCGTATCGGACAGGTAATTGCCAACCTGATCAATAATGCAATTAAATATAGCGATAAAAAATCACCCGTACACATCACGATGACAGCTGATCAGCATGCAGTATCGGTACTGGTAAGCGACCTTGGGATGGGAATAAAACCTGAGGATAGGAAAAAAGTATTTGAGAAATTTTATCGCTCCAATGGTCACAGTCATATTGAAGGTTTCGGTATCGGACTCTTTCTCTGCGCCGATATTATATTGCGGCATGGTGGTCAGATCCATGTGCTCGATAAAGAGGGGCCGGGCACCGATATCGCTTTTACCCTTCCGCATAAATGAAGGGAAATCTTCCATTAAATAAAACCTACCGAGCAGACTACAAGAAAAACCGGAGCAAGATTCTGGTTCACATTGCTAGTATTATTGGATTTTTGTGAGAGGCAATGTAATTGCAACATGATGTTTACAAAAGCTTTCGTTACGTCAATGTTACAATGGTCTACTGCGTCATTGTTTATATTTGTAGTGTACGCAAATCAAAATGCTGTGCTTTAGATATCATACAACCTATGTTAAGACGAGTCATATTTCAATTTCTCTTACTGGTAAGCGCTATGCTACTGATCGTGAAGCCTCTGATCGGATTTTCATTGTATCATCAGGCAAAGACACAGGGCGAGAATGAGTTTATCACCGTTATCAAGGCCTTTAGTAAACGAAAACAGGAGTACCTGGATTGGGTTGATGTAAAAGATAGCGCCTGTCTGACGCTCTCGCCGCTTCGTCACTTTACCGTTAAAGTAAAGGAGTTTTTTATTACCCACTTTTTCAATACCTTCTTTCCGAATTCGGATACGTTTTCGATTGGTAACTTGCTATCCAAAATAATATTGCCGCTCGAACGGCTATACCTGCGTCATCTTCAGCTGACTTTATGATAAAAAAGCCATTTTAATCGTATTGAGTGGGGCCCTATGGGACCGCAAACATTCATTTATTTTAAAATAAGCTTTTTATATGTTTCAAAAACTTGTCCTTATGGGGCATGTGCTGCTCTGCTGTAGCTTCTTTAGCTATGGACAGGAGAGTCATGTGCCTATCAAACTCAACCAGCTGCTGTCTTCGGTAACGCAGCATGCGCCATCCTTACGTACCGACTATGTACGTACACAGGTGCAGCAGGCGCGCGCCGCAGAAGTCAAAAACAACCGTCTGCCGAGCCTACAGCTGTCGTATCAGGCAGACGTCGGCTCCAATAATAATGTGCCGGGGCCTTACTTCGGATTTGGTCTCGTGCCGACCAATAATGGCGGTATCCGTGCCGATAATAAGTATCAGGCCGTGAGCAGCAATCTTGGCATTGCTGCTTTTCAGTGGGAGGTCTATAATTTTGGTCAATTCAATGCCCAGGACCAACTTGCGCAGGCGGAGGTAGCCGTGGAGAACCGTCGTTTTGAACAGTCGAAGTATGACTTACAGTCCTTCACGATCTATAGTTACCTGCAGCTACTGAAATTGCATGACCTCATCGAAATCCAGTCGCGCAGTATAGCCCGTAATCAGGAAATACGGCAATCGATCTTTGCCCTGGTCAAAAGTGGTATACGGGCAGGCGTGGATACCAGTATGGCCGATGCTGAAATATCGCGTACCCAACTTGGTCTCATTGAACTGGATAATCAGCAACAACAATTACAAATTCAACTGGCTACTTTGGCGGGTATGCCGCCAGCGCAGATTGTAGCGGATACCACTGCCGAAAAGATTCTTTTCGAACAGGTAAAGAACGCGCCGATTGAACTCGATGGCGGCCGTCAGCACCCTATGATCGCCTATTATAATGCGTTGTTCGACAAGACGAAGATGGAAGAAAAGCTGGTTGCCAACAGTTACCGTCCCAAGCTGTTTCTCTCGGGGGCTGTATGGGGCAGGGCATCCAGTGTACATAGCGATAATAGTTATAGTTCGCTCGCCGATGGCTTTGGGCTGCAACGCGCTAACTACCTTGTTGGTCTAGGAATCAACTACAACCTGTTTGATCTGCGCCGCAAAAAGGTAAAACTCAATACGCAGCGTCTTATGGTGGACGAGGCCGGGCAAAAGGTACAGGAACAACAGGCCAACATCGCCATGAATATTGCACAATCTACCACTGAAGTGGCAACCGCAGAAAGACGTTTGAAGGAAATTCCGCGTCAGACCAAAGCTGCCAATGCCGCCTACCGTCAGAAGTTTTCCCTATATAAAAATGGCCTCATCGATATTGTGGAGGTCAACGTTGCACAGAACATGCTCAATCAGGCAGAGCGCGATTACATCACCGCCAAGTATAATTATTATCTGGCATTGTTCCACCAGGTGGTGGCACAGAACAATGTCGATGGCTTTCTTCAACTTTTTAACTAATTACTTATGTCACTAGTCACAGCTGCTTTACGAAGGCCGATTACCATAGTGATCATCACCCTGAGCCTACTGCTCTTTTCGGTACTCGCTGTACTGAAAATACCGATTGATATCTTTCCGCAGCTCAATTCACCGACCATTTACGTTATTGAATCTTACGGCGGGATGTCTCCCCAGCAGATGGAAGGTTTTTTCTCCTCCCGGATGCAGGATCAGTTTCTCTATGTCAATGGAATCAAGAATATATCCGCCAAAAATATTCAGGGACTTACGCTCCTGAAACTTAGTTTTTACGAAAATACCGATATGGCCGAAGCCTCAGCGCAGGTAGCACTGCAGGTAAACCGCGCCATGAAGTTTTTTCCGCCAGGGGCGCTGCCGCCACAGGTGGTCCGTTTTGACGCTTCCTCCTTACCGGTGGGGCAACTGGTGCTATCTTCGAAGACAAGAAGCCTCAAGGAGATTTACGATATGGCGAGTACCCTGGTGCGGCCCATGTTTTCTGCGGTACCGGGTCTCTCTGCACCGCCACCTTTTGGCGCCAACTCCAGGACGATTACGGTCAATGTTGACCCCAATAAACTGCGGAGCTACAACCTGACCGCCGACGAGGTGGTGATGGCATTGTCGAAATTTAACGTGATGTCACCATCCGGTAACCTGCACCTCAACAACACGATGTATGTGACAACCATCAATTCACTGATCAAGAATGTCGCAGATTTTGCTGATATCCCTATTCTGACAAAAAATGGAATTCCGATTTATATCAAAGATGTCGCACGCGTATCGGACGCCTCGGACGTGACGGTAAGTTATGCACTGATCAATGGCCGGCGCTCTGTTTATATCCCTGCCGTTAAGACATCGGATGCGTCCACCTGGGCAGTGGTCAGCAACCTCAAGGCCAAGCTTCCGGAAATCCAGAATCTGCTGCCCGAGGATGTGAAGGTGTCTTATGAATTTGACCAATCAGTAGCGGTTATGAATTCGGTGCAGAGCCTTTTGCACGAAGGGGGGCTCGGTGCTTTGCTTACCGGTCTCATGGTTCTCTTGTTTCTGCGCGACTGGCGGAGCAGCCTGATCGTAATCGTAACCATACCGGTATCCATCCTGATCGGCGTCCTGCTACTGACATTGTTTGGCCAGACCATCAATATCATGACCTTGAGTGGTTTGGCCCTGGCCATCGGTATCCTCGTGGATCAGGCCACGGTGACCATCGAAAGCATACACCAGCATCAGGAACAGGGTACGCACAAGCGTAAGGCGATCTACAATGCCTGTCAGGAGATTGCCGTGCCGCTGCTTTTGATCCTGTTCTGTATTTTGGCCGTATTTGCACCTTCTTTTATGATGACGGGAATTCCCCGGGCGATGTTTCTTCCCCTTTCTTTATCCATTGGATTGACGATGATCGCTTCGTATTTTATGGCGCAGACTTTGGTGCCTATTTTATCCAACTGGCTGCTCAAAGAACATCATATCGGTCATTTCGAGTCAGACTCGCCGGGCTTTTTCGATAAGTTCAAAAAGCGTTATCGCTTCGGCCTATACCGCTCCATGCGCCATAAGGGCAAAGTCATCATCGGTTATCTGGTGCTTACGCTGGGGCTTGCGGCAGCGGCATTTGTGTACATCGGCAAGGACATGATGCCAAAAGTCAACAATGGACAGTTTCAGCTACGGATCAAAGAGCCCGATGGAACCCGGCTGGAGCGTACCGAAGAGTCTGTCAAACAGGTTCTACAGGTAATCGATAGTACGGTGAACCATCAGGTCGCCATCAGTTCGGCCTATGTTGGCCTGGTACCCAGCAGCTATGGAGTCAGCAACCTCTATGTATTCAATACCGGAACGCATGAAGCCGTGATCCAGGTGAACCTCAATGCAGACTACCATGTGAATATGGACGAACTCAAAGATGCTCTACGACGAAATATCCATTATAAACTGCCCAAATTGCGCCTTAATTTTGAGCCTATTGATATGACCGAAAAGATTATGAGCCAGGGTGCTGCAACGCCGATCGAGGTGCGCATAGCCGGAAAGAAAATGGACGAACTGAAGGTCTATGCCGATCAGGTTGTCAGCGCATTGCGGCACATCGATTATCTGCGGGATGTGCAGATCGCGCAACCGCTGCGGCTGCCAACCATTTCCATTGCCATCGACCGGCTCAAAGCATCCCAGCTTGGTCTGCAGATGGATGATATTGCTCGTTCGGTAACGGCCAGCACTTCCTCGAGCCGGTTTACGCAGAAGATACAATGGCTCGATGAAAACAATACTTATACCTATCAGGTACAGGTGCAGGTGCCTGAATATGTGATGAATACCATGGACGAGTTGCGTGAAATCCCACTCGTGAAGGGGCAGCTTACACCAACGTTGGGCGATATAGCCACTTTTAATACACAATATCTACCGGGTGAGTATGACCGGCAGGGGCCAAGGCGCTATTTAACCGTGATGGCAAATATCCATAAGAAAGACCTGGGGACAGCAACAGCGGATGTGCAACAGGCTATTCGTGAACTCCCGGCTCCACCGCGCGGTGTTGTGGTGGAAATGAAAGGGATGTCGACACTACTGCTCGATACCATGGGTAGTTTGCAGTTGGGGCTTGCCTGTGCAGTTGTTGTTATATTTCTACTACTGGCAGCGAATTATCAGAGTGTGAAGCTTTCGCTGACCGCATTGGTGACCATTCCTGCAGTGATCCTAGGATCCTTGGCGATGCTATTGCTCACAGGGTCGACGCTCAATCTGCAATCCTACATGGGGATGATTATGTCTACCGGGGTGTCCGTAGCCAACGCTATTTTGATCGTGTCCAATGCGGAAGCGCTGCGGCTGGATTTTCGCAATGCCAGGACGGCGGCGCTAGCCAGCGCAACAACGCGGCTACGTCCGATCCTGATGACCAGTATGGCAATGATTGCCGGAATGATTCCTATGGCCATGGGAATGGGGGAGACGGGTGAGCAGGCGGCACCATTGGGCCGGGCCGTGATCGGCGGTTTATTTGCCTCCACATTTGCTGCCCTTTTTATACTGCCGCTCCTATTTGTGTGGATGAAGGAAAAATCCACCTTCGATTCCGAATCACTCTTGCCGCAGGACGAACCCGATAATCAAAAGTTACTGGTGGAAAAAGACACGTATAGTGTAAACTAAAAAAAATGTAGTGTTCTTTCAGAATTGAAACCCAGCAGTATAAACTTGGGCGATAGAGATGGAAGTTGCTATGCAACAGGAAGAGAATCGTATTTAAAGATAAAATCGCCAATGGCAGTGATGCCTTAATGACACAATTGAGTAATGAATAAGAAAATAAAACGGATGAAAAAAATAGGCTATTTAATAGTACTGACGGGCTTACTTTCCGCTTGCGGTCAAACCGAAAAGCCGATTGACCTGACGCCGAAAAATCCGGCTAAGGCCAGTACCTATCAGACAACAGTCATACAAGAGAAAGTCATGTTCAGCAGTGTGCGTTTGCCCGGTAAGCTCAAACCCTTTAATGAGGTAAATATCTATGCCAAGATGAATAGCTTTGTTAAGCATATCTTTGTGGACAGAGGTACAGTTGTTAAAAAGGGGCAGCTGCTGATGCAGCTGGAGGCGCCAGAAATGCTCGCTGCGGTACAGGCCGCACATTCACGTTTTGTACAAGCACAGGAGACCGCTTCTGCGAGTAAAGATAAATATAAAAGGCTCAAAAATGCCGCACAGGAGGAAGGTGCAGTATCCCCACTTGATCTGGACAATGCCCTCTCGAAGATGAAAGCTGACGAAGCAGTCGCCATGTCGGAAAAAGCAAATGTGGAAGAAGTTGAAATGTTGCAATCTTACCTGACCATCAAAGCGCCATTCAATGGTGTGATTGTACAGCGTAACGTCTCCGAAGGAGCACTGGTCGGACCGGGAAAAGGCAATGATCAACCTCTGTTGATCCTGCAGGATCTCAATAAATTACGGTTGGAAGTGCAGATCCCCGAGACCTATGTCGATAAAGTAGACCTCTCGAAAAAGGTTGCATATCGTTTTAATAATACCCCGAACAAGGTGTTTGAAGGGATGATAGCCCGTTCAGCGAATTCGTTGGGCGCCATGCAGTCTGAAGCAATAGAGGTCGATGTCGCCAACTCGGATAATAAGCTCAAACCGGGTTTATACTGTGAGGTCGATATTCCATTGTCTGCCGGAGCCAATTCGTTATTGGTACCTTCCAATAGTATTGTACGTTCTACAGAAAGGCAGTATGTGATCCAGCTCATAGATGGCAAGACACATTTTGTGGATATCAAAGAAGGGGTATCCACACATGATTCTACCGAAGTTTTTGGAAAGCTAAACAGGAGTGATCAGATCTTGCTGCATGCCAATGACGAAATCAAAGAGGGGGTCAAGCTACCTTTGGAAAAATAAGTATACATCTTTTATCTCCAAAAAGTATGAAAGGTCCTTTGGGGCCTTTCATTGCTTACATTGTATTTTATAAAGAAACGCTTGTTACTAGTTTAGGCCAGAAAAATAGGTCCGGCTCAAGTTGCAAGCATCATGAAACAGAGCTCGAAAAACTGGCTGGAGTAAATAATAAGGCTAGGCATTTCTGTACGCAATCCGTATATAAAGGGGAGTCGCTTCTGCTTTAGTTTCTCCATCTAGCCATTCGTCGAGTCCGTAAACACTAAATGCTGTGAAATCTGGATCCTCATCTTTCTTTTCGTCTTTTTGAACTTGAAGTACATTGTCCTGCATGAGGTAATTGCTGATCGCAGTTCCAAGTTTTTGACCAAGCTCAGCGGGAAGTTTTTCAAGTTGCTCCGTCTGATTTGAACTTAGTTTAAAGTTGTGCTCCATCCAGTTCACAAAATTATCTCTCAGAAGCTGTAGCGCTAGTGCGCGATCTACCCTAGGTAGTGCGAGAAGTGTGGCAACTTTAGCTGCCAAACCGACATCGTCTAAGTTTTCTTTCATAAAAATTCTCTTTTGGCAAATATTTATTTTAGAGATTACTTAAGCGAATGCCGAAGAATAACCTCCGGTATTTTGGAGGATAATCCTCTTTTTCAAGATTGAATTTTGCTTAATACTTGATTAATTTTAATAAATTAGATGTTCAAACAATATAAACCTGAGCCTAATAACAGTACTTCGTGGAATGATATGAAAATGTTAAAATTATTCGTAGAGAGTTTTTTCGTTTCCTTGATTTTTAATCTTATTGGAAATAATGGATTTAAGTTAAATCGATTTTGGACGCCAGCCTATTGGACCTGGACATTGGCATTTACTTTGGCAATAGTCGTTGCTGCGCTGCTCATTCGTGTTCGGTTGAAAGTTTTGTGGATCCATTGGCAGAAAAAATATCCGCAATTGCAATTATTTAGAAGCGGACGCGTGCAGACCAATAGTTTACCAAAATCAGAACTGGTATGGGCCATTCTGTCCACTTCCTTATCACTTTTAATGCTATACCTCTGCTTTATCTTTCTAATCGCTTTTGTACGTAGCGGTAGTACGTATATGCTTTTTATAAATTATTTGTTCCATTATACACCTTTTGTCGCTACAGGATGCTTGGTTTATGTAAGCTATGTTTTTATTGGAGGCCAATTATGGTGGCTTACGCCAACAAATGCATTGGCGCTTTTCAGCGATCTGTTACCAGAAAAAATAGTTCCTGTAGAAAAAGTGGTCACCATACTGCCTCCAAGCGCATTGGATAAAAGTATCCCAATCGGATCACTCTATGATGTGCTTTACCTCCAAGCTCGATTCGATCTAAGTTCATTGCGAAAAGATGCTGTTCGTATGTTTGATGTTCCTTTCTATTTTTCTAAAAAAGGGAAAAAACAAGTTGTACTGATTGATGGTACGCGGCTAGAAGCCGATCATTTCTTGCAGGAGCTAGAAACTAGAGGACTTGACAAATGGTTTTTCCGTATAAGTAGCACCTGTAGAGTGAATATGATGCATATCCGTTTCCCAATTTCGCCTAATGCGACTCAACTTGAGTTTCGTAAGGAGGTGTTTCAAAGTCTGAGGTTGAAGATGACGGCGATGGAAATTGGAAACCTGCTGCAGGTAACCGAATGGATGCGAAAAGAAAAAAAGCTAAAAGATTTTTTGGATGATGTACATAATCTGCGGCATAAGGGCTGGGACCAACTTATACCACTGAACTGATAAATTCCACTATTATAAAGATGACGTTCCTTGAATTATTCTTGCGGATAGACGTAAGTAAATTTAAATAAATCTAATCATTTTTTTGAGCGTATGACGCGTTATCTACCGGGCTTGAAAAGAAGTTGTTATGTCGAAATACATTCACTTTAGTAACGTTGAATTACTACCAATTATATAAAAAATAGTTGATATTATATAACCTATAATGGATTATAAATCAGAACTTTGTTTATGCTATTCGATCACTTCGAAGGTTTAGCCATCCTAACACAAATTCGGAGATAGGGGTGGGTGTCGAAATTTTAAACAAAAAATTAGATATCATGAAAGCGGTTAAGTATTTCGTAGTTATTTTTTTCTCTATTTTCTGCACTGCGATCTGCGCACAGAATGTCAACATAGGTGCAGAAATTACAGCAGCGCTAGAGAACAATACATATCTTTCCAAGCTGAATTATCCAAAATCGGTTTTCAGGTTCTATACGGATAATTATTCAGGATATCATTGGACAGATAGTCGGCAAAGGCAAGAACAATCGAAAATAGCGCTCTTACTGCTGACGAAGGCTGATCACTATGGCCTCTCACTGTCCGATTACCATCTAGAAGCACTTTCTTTGGAAAAATTAGAACAATGTGGAGATTTTCACTCCGAAAAAAATCAGAAGGAAAGAACACTCTTTGATATACTGCTCACAGATGGCCTAATTACCTTTATTAATGACCTTCACTTTGGAAAATATAATCCATTATACCAAAAAACTCAGATTGATACCAGCAGGATCAATGGATTTTGTGCAGATGAAATATTATCGATAGCGCGAATGCGGACAGATTTCCAGGGAGCAATACTTAAGGCCCAGCCTAATTTAAAAGCCTATAGTGATCTTCAGACTTATCTAGATCGTGTACACACGGCAAATGATCGTATTGTTTCTCAAACCGAAATAGGTAAGATCATCATAAATATGGAACGCCTGAGATGGATCAATACGCAAAGCGCCTACTATATTATGGTCAATATCCCTTCATATACATTGGAGCTACATCAGGGCGACGAGATGTTCGGCTTTAGGGTTGTGGTAGGAAAGTCAACAACAAAAACACCTGTTTTGGAAAGTGAAATCAGTTATTTTTCAACGGCACCAGACTGGCGAGTTCCGCAAAGTATTTTCCGTAAGGAAATGCTACCCGAAATGATGAAAAATAGGAGCTACCTAGCTGATCATAATTATTCGATCTATGACGGATCGGGCAATAAAGTCACCGTGAATGCATCAAAATTAAGGCAGATCAATGATAATCCTAATAACTATAGTATAACGCAATCCTCGGGTCAGGAAAATGCGTTGGGCGCTGTTGTATTTAGATTTGAAAATCCCTATTCCGTATACCTGCATGATACCGCTCAGAAACAATTTTTTGATCGCGAGAAAAGGGCGCTCAGCCATGGCTGTGTACGTGTGGAAAATGCGGATCGTCTTGCCGCCATGCTATTGGCTTACGATGGTGCAGAATATAAAGTTTCAGAGCTGGAAAACGCAATACTATCTTACGAAAAGAGAGATTTTGTGCTGAGTGAACCCGTGCCTATTATAATTACATACCTGACTTGCCTTATAGAAAACGGAAAGCTTATTTTGTACACAGATATTTACCAATTTGACAGATCGCTGGAAGGCAAATTTAATCAAAATAGATAACGGAATGAGGACAGCATAACATCGCAGCTTATATGAGCTATGTCTAAAATAAAAAGATTACTGCTTAGTCAAAAATAATAATGATCGTCGTAAAAGATAGCAGTGATCATGATCTGAAAATTTTTATAGATCTAACTTTAAGGTATCAAATCATAAAACAAACTCATTATGAAAACCACAGAAACCCCCGATCAACCCGTTCAATCTTCACTTGTATCGCAGATAGAAGATTTTTGGAGTGAAAACGAATTCACAGATGCACTGGAAAAAATGGAACCAACGATAAATATCATTGAAAAAAGTGGTGTTTATAAACTAAGAGTTTCAGCCCCCGGATTTAAAAAAAGAGATTTTAGGGTGGCAGTCGAGGATCGGTCACTGATTATTAGTGCGGAGCACAATGTTGAGAAAAAAGAAGAAAACGAAAATTATGTAAGGAAAGAATTCTTCGCGAATTCATTCTCCCGTAGCTTCCGCTTACCGGATAATGATACCCTGGATCGCATAAAAGCCATTTATAAAGACGGATTGCTAAACATTACAATTAATAAAGCTAATGCGGAGGAACCAGAGATAAAAGACATCAAAATCCGATGAATTAAACTGATTGATATAGAAACACATGAGTATTTATTCTTTTAAGGTACCTATTTTCTAATTTTTTGAATATCTTAAAATATTGGAGAAGGGTACCAAAAGTTAGTCGATGTTTGTCTCATAAATATTTTGAAACAAATTGCCAGGCAAACATGTTTGTTTTATAGCTATTTTGTTTTTGTGATAAATAATTTAGCCTATTTATTATTTGTCCTATTGGACCAACAGACATGAAGATTATCATTCAAAATATGGTGAGCCGTCGTTGTAAAATGATGGTAAAATCCGAACTTGACAAATTGGGAATAGTCTATACATCAATTGAATTGGGCGAAGTCAGATTAGCACAGCCTATTTCTGAAAATATCAAACTAAAGCTCCAGGAAGCATTGCATCAATCGGGGCTGGAATTGCTCTACGACAAGAGAGCCGAATTGATCGAACGGATAATCAGTATTATTGTCGAAATGATCCATTATTCCAAAGAAGTCCCGGAAGTTAATTTTTCGACTTTATTGAGTGACAGGCTAAAAAAAAACTATCATTATCTGGCCGAGATATTCTCCAAAACAAAGGGGATCACGATCGAACATTTTATCATACTGCATAAAGTAGAAAAAATTAAGGAATTGATCCTTTATGGCGAATTGAACCTCACAGAAATATCATACCAGCTTCATTATTCGAGTGTGTCACATCTCTCCAGGCAGTTTAAGCAGGTCACGGGGCTGACACCTACATTTTTCAAAAAGCTTCCACTAAGAAAGCGAACAAATCTAGAAGATCTTTAATACTCCTCAGTCTACCTACCAATTATACAACAATCCATGCGAATTGTATAACCTATATTGTTTTATTAATCAGAACTTTATTAGGAAGCAATAATCTAATTGTTTCGTAAATTTTAAGCTGATGAAAACAGATGCAGAATTGCAGAGAGATGTCGAGCGGGCAATCCAATGGGAACCCCAATTGCATTTGGCGGAAATCGCTGTTACGGTTGATGAGGGAGTTGTTTCTCTCGCTGGTTATGTGGACAGTTATGCAAAAAAACTGGAAGCTGAAAATGCCGCAAAAAGAGTTCATGGCGTGCGGGCATTGATTGAAAATATTGAAGTTCAATTTCCAACTAACTGGGCAAAAACGGATGCTGAAATCGCAAATGAGGTGTTGGCTGCTTTGCGGACTGCCTGGCTAGTTCCGAAAGACAACATCGGGATTAAAATTGAAAATGGATGGGTCACATTGGATGGTGAACTACAATGGAATTATCAACGGGAAGCGGCTAAAAATGCTGTAATTTACCTTATGGGTATCAAAGGAGTAACCAATAATATAAAGGTTAAATCCGATACGAACAGCGCGATTGAGAAAAAAGATATTGAAGATGCTTTAAAAAGAAGCGCTATTGACGGTAGTAATCTCCTTGTGATGGTATCAGGCAGCACGGTAACCTTAAGTGGAAAAGTAAATTCCTGGTATCAAAAAGAAGAGGCAGAACGGATCGCATGGAACACCCCCGGTATATGGGAAGTGAATAACGAGCTATCTATTGATTATGAATATGCCTTTAGTTAATAAGAGATTGTTTACAAGAACAATCCAATAGAAAAGAGCCACCATATATACATAATACTAAATGCAACTATATTTAAGAGCATCCGTAAGCGTGATGCTTTTAAGTATATTGTTCAACAACTGTTAACTTGATTTTTCATGCTATCCATTAGTGTTTTTGAACTACTTTACTAAAAGTGCGGCACTCATCCTATCTCTTGTCTACGATATTCTTTTATGATCGGTAAAGGAAACACCTCTAATGGTATCATGCCGTTTTTTATTTGAGATGTGTACGCTATTAAATCCTTTGCAAAAATTATTCTATTTAAGAAAATGAAAACTTTAACACTAGTTCTGATTGCCATAATGACCTTATTGGGGTGCAATCAGTCCGCCGACAGGCGAGCCACAATGGTAAAACAAGAAACCAAAGATATCGAGACTGGCTCCGATACGGTTAAAACAAAAAGAATAGCAGTCTGGCACCGATTTAAACTGGAGTCTGACAGTGCTATTGCGAAAATGGACAATGACCTTTTGAATCTACAGGCTAAGTTGGCCAAGGCAAATTCGAAAGATAGGGCTAAGCTCGATGACGATTATAACAAATTAAAAATTGAAATCGCAAGATTGAAGGAGAAAATTCGCCAAAAGAATGTAGCATTTGACAACGATATGCAACATGCTAAAGATATGACATTACAAGAAAATGAGCAGTTTAAAAAAGATGTGAAAAATGATATTGATAAACTCGGAAAATCTGTCGATCAGCTTTTTAAAGATGACAAAAAATAAGCATTACTAGATGCTGATGGACTGAATATGATAGCAAGTAATAAAAAGCTATTGGACGAAATTTCTCCAGAGACAATTATTACACCTCATATCGCAGAGTTTGACAGGTTGTTTGGTGAACATCAGAATAACGATGAACGAATAAACACGGCCCTAGAGAAATCAAAAGAATCGATGATCATTACGGATATTATTAAAAATTTTGGAAATGGATTTAAGAAAATAAGAACGTAAATTATTTACAACCATTCCCGAAGATTTTGTCGGAAAATTACAGATATAGAAAATTATAAAATAAGATGGAAACCAGCTATATAAGTAAAAAGGAAATTTTACCTGGCGAAGAAATACAATGTAAGGACATCAGAACAGGTATTTTGAGTTTGCTGAAATCGGATTTTCCGGATATGTATAACGATGATTATATTTCTATAGATGAATTAAATCAATATAGAAGGCTTTATCTTACTTCGCTTGTTGTTCAGGAACGAGGAGAACTGGCGATTATAGATGAGGATGTAATAACAGCGATCCGAAACAATTCGATTCTCTCCGAAGATATACAAGAAGAGTTGGAGGCACAGCTAACTGTAGGTCAAAAACTTGCTGATAGCGTTGCAAGATTTGGAGGAAGTTGGATATTCATCATTACCTTTTTTTCATTTATCCTTGTCTGGATGATTGCTAATATTATTGTTCTAAGCAGGCAACCCTTTGATCCGTTTCCTTTCATTTTGCTCAATCTCCTGCTTTCCTGTTTAGCAGCAATTCAGGCTCCGATCATTATGATGAGCCAGAATAGGCAGGAGCAAAAAGATCGTGTCAGGGGCGAACATGATTATAAGATAAATCTAAAAGCAGAACTGGAGATAAAACTGCTCAGCGAAAAAATAGACCATCTGCTCATTCATCAAAGCAAAAAACTGTTGGAGATACAAGAGGTACAAACAGATTATTTGGAAGATGTACTAAAAGAGCTAAAGAAAAAATAGCTGTAATCGTCGAGCACCCCGACGATGAGAACTTATACCACTGAACTGATAAATCCCGTTATGATAAAGATCAAACCTGTACAATACAAAAACGTTGCATCATTTCTTTGACCGACTATGTACCTTTTGTGGGACCTGAGCTTTTTTGCAAAGTATAATTGAGCTTTTTTACCAAGTTGAATAAAAAGGGTACCGCTAAATTTGTGCTATAAATAATAACAAAATGAAAACAGTCAATACGATTTATAGCAACGGGGAATTTGTAAGCCCGCACGGAACGGAAATTTACGAGCTCATCAATCCGTCTACGAATCAAAAAATCGGTGAGGTCACTTTAGCCGATGTAACCGACACAAAAAATGCCATTGCAGCGGCTAAAGCTGCCTTCCAGACATTTTCAAAATCCACCGTTTCGGAACGCATCGGTTATTTAACAAAACTGAAAACTGCGATTGAAAAGAGAAAGCAGGATTTTATAGATGCGATGATCGAAGAATACGGTGGAACGCATCAATTTGTCACCATGAGCAACGCACATACCGGAGCCTGGTTTGACAGTATGATCGAAGTGCTTAACAATTTTGAATTTGAACGGACAATTAACGCCGCATCGGTGCGATTGCAGCCTGTCGGTGTTGTCGCTATCATTACGCCCTGGAATGCCAGCAACAGTTCGGTGGCCAGTAAAGTCGCTACCGCAATCGCAGCAGGATGTACCGTAGTCGTCAAACCCAGTGAAATGAGTGCTTTGCAGACGAATGTGCTGATGGAAGCTTTTCACGAAGCCGGTTTACCAAAAGGTGTTATCAATGTGGTAACAGGTCTCGGAAATGTAGTGGGCACGGAACTTACCGAGAATCCAGGAATTGCCAAAATTTCATTTACGGGTTCTACAGCCGTAGGAAAATCCATCGCTAAACGGGCGGTCGATACCATGAAACGCATTACGCTCGAATTGGGTGGAAAATCGCCGAATATTATACTGGATGATGCAGACCTCGATAAAGCAATTCCGATGGCCGTATACGGCGCTTATATGAACAGCGGCCAGGCCTGTATAGCGCCGACAAGACTCCTGGTGCCGCAGCATAAGCTCGATCGGGTAAATGCCCTAGCAAAGGCCACTGCGGAAAGTATGGTTGTCGGCCCGCCACAAAATGCCGATACCAACATCGGACCGATGGTGAGCGTGAAGCAGTTTGATAAAGTACAGCAGTATATAAAAACGGGAATTGAGGGAGGGGCAACCTTGTTGACCGGCGGATTGGGAAAACCTGAAGGTCTGGAAGAGGGCAATTTTGTAAAAGCCACCATTTTTACAAATGTCAGCAATGCGATGACCATTGCCAGGGAAGAGATTTTTGGTCCCGTTTTGTGTATTATTCCTTATCAAACCGAAGCGGAAGCCATAGAAATTGCCAATGATACGCCTTATGGACTAGCAGCCTACATCTCATCGGCGGATAGCGAAAGGGCAATACGTGTGGCCGCAGAAATCGATGCTGGGCGGATCTGTATCAATGGATTCAGTCACGACCCAATGGTTCCGTTTGGCGGATTCAAGCAGTCGGGCATTGGACGGGAATATGGCGTATATGGTTTGCAACCTTACCTTGAAATCAAAGCTGTGCTAAGCTAAATTTTTATACATTTGACAAAGCGTTGTCGTACGAACGGCGCTTTGTCTTGATCGATAGTCTTATGATAGAAAATTCGGATATTGTCTATTCCTGTTACCACCAAGTGAGCAGAAAAGGGGAAAATTTTGTGGCTCAGCATACGATTTCATATCAGCTGTCGGGTAGTTTTATGTTGTCCGACAATAAAGACAAGCATATTGCGCATCCGGGCGATTTTCATCTCATCCGAAAGAACCAGCTGGTGAAATTTGCAAAGATTCCGCCACCAAACGGCGCCTGCGAAAGTCTGAATATCTACCTGAGTGACGAAACGCTAAAGAATTTTGCGAATGAGTATCAGCTAAAATCCGAACATTTAACCGTGACGGAAGCGCTGGTTAAAATTGATGTCAATGCGGTTCTCGAAAATTTTATCGTGTCGCTGAAGGCTCTTCTCCAAAGTAATTTGAATAATAAATCACTCACCGATCTCAAAATCAAGGAACTTTTGCTAATCCTCCTGCAGACGAAACCGGAGCTCAAAAATATCCTGTTTGATTTTTCTGAACCGCATAAAATAGACCTTGAAGCCTTTATGAATCAGAACTACAGGTATAACGTCAATTTAGACCGTTTTGCCCGGCTCACAGGCAGGAGCCTGGCCACGTTTAAGCGCGATTTTGAAAAAGTGTTTCAAACCTCGCCGCATCAATGGATTTTGAAAAAAAGACTGGACGAAGCACATTATCTGCTAAGAGAAGAAAAGCGGGCTGCTTCGGACATCTTTGTTGATCTGGGCTTTGAAGATCTGTCGCATTTTTCCCATGCGTTTAAAAAGCAGTTTGGCTACAGCCCGAAAAGCCTATCTAATACCGAAAAGCCTACCTAATATTTAAAAAACTAAGCGGCGTTCTGAATTTCTTTCTTTAAGGATATACCCCTTAAATTGGCTCCGTCACTTGGTTTAATTTTGAAATACTCGATTAAGGATAGGAGTGATAAGCCAGCAATTAGCTGCAAGGCCAAGCTAAAATCCCGCATCTGATAAACCGTATCCTGATAATAACTGCTTGCCAGGTGTAGTGTCACTGCGCCTAGGGCGATACCCATACCAAGTGCCATTTGTTGTGCCGTATTGTACAGCGTATTTGCATTGCTCATCTGTTCATTGGGCACGTCTGCATAAGCCAGGGTATTTAGGCTGGTAAATTGGAGCGAGCGTGTAAGGCCCGAGAAAAAGAATACAATTGCCACCAGCCAGATCGGCGTTTGTATGGAAAGCAGGGAGAGTCCGGCGGTTACCAGTGTTAAAATAATACCGTTGCCGATCAGGACCTTGCGGAAGTCAAATCTGCGTGTTATCCACATGGCTACGGGTTTCATGCTCATACTGCCGAACATGTTGGCCATATAGAGGAGTCCGGCGTGAAAGGGGCTCAGTCCAAAACCCAGCTGTAACATAAGGGGCAATATAAAAGGAGCAACATTGATCACCATACGGGTAATGGAGCCTGAAAATACCGTAACTCGGAAGGTTTTTACGTTCAGAATACTATAATCAATCAACGGATACTTGATCCGTTTGGAGTGCCAGATCGAAACGGCCATCAGCGCAAAGCTCGCCGCAATAGTTGCCAGTGGTTTTGTATAATCGCCTTTGGCTGCGCCGATCATTTCAGTTCCCAGCATAATTCCGGCAAGACCGATACCGCTGATAAAAAAACCGATAATATCAAGGGGACGGTTATTTTCGGAATCCATCGCTGGAATAAATTGATGCACTGCCCACAGCGCAAATATGCCGACGGGTATATTGATAAAGAAAATCCAGTGCCAGCTAAAATAGGTTGTAAAAAATCCACCCAGCACTGGGCCGATAATAGGGCCTAATAACCCAGCCCAGGCAATATAACCGATCGCTTCAACCAGATCTTTCTTTTCGGTGTGCTTGAGTACAATAAGACGTCCCACCGGTACCATGAGGGCTCCGGCAGTACCCTGGCAAATACGTGCAATGACGAAAGATGTTAGGTTGGTACTCAGTCCACATGCGATTGAAGAAAGTATAAATCCGATAATCGCCAAATTGAAAACTTTTTTTGCGCCGTAGCGGTCGGCAATCCAGCCGCTGATTGGAATAAATACAGCTAACATGACGGTGTAAGAGGTAATACCTGCACTGAGGTGTACAACATCACTCTCAAAATCATGTGCCATTTTGGGTAAGGCTGTCGATATCGCTGTGGTGTCAAGCATCTCCATAAGTAAAGTGCCACCTACAATGAGCGATATGATGCGCGATTCTTTCTTCATCTTGCTCTTCTTAAATCCCGAACGGGAAACATTTGCGACAAAAGTAAGCCTATCTAAAAAAAGAAAAGTCATAAAAAGGCAATTAAATGACCGATATGTCCGCGTATGTGTTTGCTAATAACCGAAGAAAAGAACTTATAATATTAACAATTTTTACATTACTGAGCGGGAAGCCGCACCTTAAATGTGGTTCCGCCCGCTGAATTGCTCTCCACAGTGATATGTCCATTATGCAGTTCTACAATTTCACGGCAGAGATAAAGGCCTATGCCAAATCCCGAAATTGTTCCGACCTTATCTTTTCCTGCCCTGTAAAATCGCTCGAAAATCTGATCCCGGTCTTCTTCGGCAATACCCATTCCTTGGTCGCTGACAAAAATCTCTACATCCTGATTTGCAGTAGGCAAATAGCCAAATGTAATCTGGGTTCCTATCGGCGAATATTTGGCCGCATTTTCTACAAGATTTTGGACTACCTGCGAAATCTTATTCGGGTCAGCAGCAATGGATAGACTTTGCGTCAGGTCAGCGACAATCTGATGAGAATTGATCCTCAATTTAAATTCATCTTCAAGTTCAGTAAATAATTCCTTCAGATCAAACACTTCTCTTTCTATCATCATTCTGCCGGAGTCGAACCGCGAGATGTTCAAGAATCCATTGATTAAGTTCTTCATATTTTGCACTTGCCGAAGGGATTTCATCGTAATGTCTTGATAACTCGTGTTTGCTGTAAGGAATGCCTGACGCTGCATCAATTGAAGATAGGCGTTTATAGAGGTCAGGGGTGTCTTCAGTTCGTGGCTAACGATGCTTATGAAATCATTTTTCCGCTGTTCCTCAGCTTTTTGTTCGGTAATATCCCGTAAAGTACCGTTCAGACTTACTGCTTTTCCCTTGGCATCGTAAAATACTTTGCCACGTGCCTGCACGAGTCTAACGTTCGGGGCCTGTGCATGGAAAATACGGTATTCAATAAAGTAATTGCCGTCCGACTTTTCGCTAAGTGCATCAGTTATGGCAGCCATTACACGTTGCCGATCCTCTTCTATGATTGAAGAGATAGCGGCTGATAAATCCAATTGATCCTTATCGGCTAAACCAAACCATGATTTTAAGAGCGCATTTCCAGAGAACAGATTATTTTTGGGCTCATAATAGAACGTCGCAAGCTCTCCGGCATCAATAGCCATGGACAGCATGTGTTGATCTTTTTCACTTTTCCGCCGTTCAAGGACTTGGTCGGTAATATCTTCAAGGATAATCAGAATTCCAGTGACTTTGTTGTCAGTTGAAAAAATAGGTTGATAGATCGAGTTTACGATAGCCTCTCGCAGCCCGTCATTGTGACGCAGCAATATGGAGAGTTCATTGTTTGTTTTCCGTACGCCTTTTTCGAACGCTTCCCGGAGCCACTGGTTCATGGGCTGGCCTTGCAGTTCGGGCCTTGCGATTTCGTGGGGTCGGCCCTGCACATCCGCTAATCGATGGCCCCAGATTTTTAATATTGTTGGATTGGCTATGTCAATAATCAGTTCCGGCCCCTTAAGCATCGCTATGCCGACCGGTGCCTGCTCAATAATTGTCCGCACTTGTTCACGGCTTTCTGCCAAAAGGTGTAAGGAACTGTTGAGCTCATCATTTGTAGCGGTCAATTCTTCGAGTGTTGCCGCCATTTCCTCCATCAGCCCTTGTTCCTTTTTTTCTTTTTCCCGAATCTGTTGCTGATGCTGCCTTCTTAAAGTAACGTTACGGGCAGTGTTTAAAATACACCAGGTTTTATTGTTTTCGTCTAATAGGGCTCTATATTCATAATCGAAATAATCAGTCACCGGAACACCGTTTTTAATGAGTCTGGCTGGTGCCTCGGTCACGGAATAGGATTTGCCCGTACGCCAAACCTCTTGCAGAATAGCTAAAAACGGCTGATCTTCCAGTTCCGGAATAGCACTGATCAGCGCTTTGCCAATAACGGATGCGTCTTTGCCCCAAAGGGAAAGCATGCCCTCATTGGCAAACTGGATGGTCATCTCTGTTCCAGTATAGATTGATGTAGGCTCGGGAGAACAACTCAGTGCCTGTAAGATAAGGTCTTCGCCAAATGAGGCACTACCAAATTTTTTCTTGATGTCCATTAGACCAAAGATAAAGAATACATTCTATAGCGTAACACATTATCTTCCGCTTTGGGAAGTGAAGTCTTGAAGAAAGCCGAACGGTGTGCTTTCTTTATGAAAATCCTAGCGAAATGTTGCTTAAGGCTTCGCATAAGGTAATCGTTCAATCCGGCTTGTGGTATGATAGCTGTCAAGACCACTTGAGGTAACTGTCCCGGCTTCTTCGATATCGATATAACCATCCTCTTTTAAGCAGTTATCGGGCACGAAAGCTGTTTTTATTTGGCCGATGATCAATGTTGTACCGTTCAGCTCAATAGCTGTTTTCTGAACAAAGCTGCAGGCGAATTTTATTTTACTTTCTTGAACAAAAGGGGCCGGAATATTTTCCAGGTATTCAGGGGTAAGTCCAACCTGTTCAAATTCGCTAACACCTTTTGGATATTTTGCACTACATTGGTGTGCCTCATGCACAAATTCGGGTGAGACATGATTAATCGTATACCATTTCTGCTCGAGGATATTATCCAGGGTGCTGCTAAAATCTGTCGCCGGCCGAAGTATAATGCCACAGAGTGCCGGATCTGCGCCCAGGTGGAACAAACTGCTGAACGTGGCAAGGTTTTCACTTCCGTCCCTGTTTTTTGTACCGATCAATACCAGGCTTTTAAATCCGCCCAGCGAGTTTATAAAATTTGCTCTGTATCTTCTTTCAAATGCAGCAATTGCGTTCTCATTATAAATCATCGTTTATGAATTCTTATTTTTAAGGTTTAGCTATTCTATTAATCATGCCCCTAAATATGAAGCCGTGAAAAGGCCATACGGCATACCAATAGAGCCTTCCGGCAAGGCCCAGAGGCCTGAAGGTCGCGGTCTGCAGCAGGATATTATTTTCGATTTTAAATTCTAGCCATGCTTCTCCAGGAAGTTTCATTTCGGCATAGAGCAGTAATCTTTTCGTGGTTCTATCGGCGATCAGTACGCGCCAAAAATCAAGTGCATCACCTGCAGCCAGATCGCTTTTATTTTTTCGTCCCCTTCGCATACCCACTCCGCCGACCAATTGATCCATGAATCCACGGATTTTCCAGAGCCAGTTGCCATAATACCAGCCAGAATTTCCTCCAATGGACCAGATTTTGGTCAATGATGCTTCACTATTGTGGAGGGGAATCGAGCGGACATCTTTAAAGCAACCATAACTGGGCACTTCCAGTAGCCTGCTGAGGCCGCCCGATAAAATGTGACTGGTCTGTGCGTCTTTCCAGCTGGAAACCACATTGTCACTTTCAATTTTTTGAAAAGCTAATTGGATGGATTGCCTGTAATTGATCAACTTAATACCGAGTTCTTCCGCTAGATTATTGGGTTTACAGATCACTTCTACTTTCATGCTATCGACCAGGTTTTTGGCCAGGTTATAAGACGTCGAGGTAACAAAATAGAGCCAGTAGGAGGAAAGCCGCGGCGTCATGAGCGGGATAACAAAGATCTGTCGCCTAAGTTTTCGTTCGGCAGCATATTGCAGCAGCATCTCTTTGTAGCTAAGGATGTCTGGCCCCCCGATATCATAGCTTTTGTTAAAGGTATGCGGGTTGGCGATAACACCGATCATAAATTCGATCACGTTGCGTATGGCGATGGGCTGACATTTCGTTTGCAACCATTTGGGCGTAATCATCACCGGGAGTTTTTCCACAAGATCCCGAATGATCTCGAAAGATGCGCTTCCCGAGCCAACGATGATACCGGCCCGCAAGGTGGTGATCGGAACCCGTCCGCTTGCCAGGATGTTTTCTACGTTTCTTCTCGAGTCGAGATGCTTCGATAAGTGATCTGAATTAATTATTCCACTCAGATAAATGATCTGTTGCGCGCTGGTTTTTTCCATAAAGTTGCGGAAGTTGGTCGCACATTGCGCTTCCATTTGCTGGAAATCACCTGACTGCGTCGCCATGGAATGGATCAGGAAATAAGCAATATCAATTTCAAGTGGAATTTCTTTCAGACTTTCGTTATCCAGGAAATCGACTTCAACAACTTGAACATGCCCCGGAATTGCCGAGGTATCAAAACGATTCTTATCTCTTACACAACAAATAATTTGATGTCCCTGTTCTAACAATACAGGCAAAAGACGTTTTCCAATATACCCCGTCACTCCGGTCAATAGAATTTTCATAGCCTGATTTGTTAAGTTCAGCTGTTATTTACTGTATACAAATATACCAAAATGTAGCCTAATTTGTTTTTGTTTAGTGTGTTTTTATTCTAATATAGCAAGGCGCACGCTATTGATCTTTTATTTCTTCAGTAAGCAAAACTTTAATTGTAACATCATGTGTACGGCGTTTTTGACTCTGCCCTGGCTTCGGCCAGCTCCAGTGTATTGGAGCTTTTGAAGAGTGCTTGCGGCATCGCCAGCCATACGCTACATGAATAGGGTGCTTGCTAAATGACCTAAAAGAGAGCGCGGAAAGGGGGATAATAAAGGCGCACAAGAGCGTGCGCCTTACAGTTTATGAATGCAGTTTTTGACAAGCTGCTTTGGTGGAAACGCTTAACTTCTGATTTCCCTTCGCATAAAAATGTAATAGGACCAGGCAAAACAGATCATCATGGCTGCGCAGAGTCCACTGACCTGTGGCCAGACCATCAGAAAACTTTCCCGAAAGGAAAGCGGTGCGGGGATGGCACCGACCATCTGTTCCATGGAAATGGGACCTAAGCTGCGTACAGAGGGCATCAATAGGGTAGTGGTGGCATCGGTATAGAGCTGGCTCGGTGATAAGCGGAGCAGATTTAAGATGATCTCATTATAGCCGATGTACTCCTGCTCCGAAATATAATTGGGGTTGGGCAAAAAGGGACGTATTGCCAGATTGACCAGGATAGGAAAGAATACCGTAAAAAACAACCAGATGCCGATAGCGGTAAGTGCTGAGGTGGCCGGCTGGCGAAAGCGTATCGACAACAGGATGGAAAGGCTCAGCCAGAAGGCAACATAGAGCACACTGATCAAGGTAAAACCGAAGATACGCAGCAACTCCTGGGGTTCTATCCGGACACCTGTACCCAGGAGACCGCCGCCGATCATCAGCATGACCAGCGCAACAAATAATGTGCCCACCACGGCCAGTGGCGCCAGAAATTTGGCGAACAGCAGGTTGTCTCGGTAAATTGGCTGCGCCAGCAAACGGGTGAGTGTTCCGTTGTTGTATTCTGCATTGACGGCGTCAAAACCCAGGGCTATGCCCAGTAGTGGCGCTAGAAAGTTTAAAAAAACATGAAATGGCGGAATGGAATTATCCGTTGTGGTCAGTAGCTTGAGATAAAGAAATGACTGATCAGGATCGCGCATATTGCTGACAGCGTCTTTGAGCCCCATGGATGAAACGTAGAGGGATGCGCCGAAAGTCAGTACGATGAGCAGGATCAGTATAATAAAACGCCAGCTGCGGATATGTGCCGCAATTTCTTTGCGGACCAGCACCTGCATCGGAAAGGATGGCCGTTTATTGGTATCTTTTGAAGAAACCCTTGGATTTTTCATAGGCATTATCTGTAGTTATGCTGTTCTCAAAATATGTATTATAAATATCGTCGAGCTGGTAGTCGTTGCGGTTCACGGAAACGATATCAGCGCCATTGTTTACCAGCATGCGTACCGCTATTGCAGTCATATCGCTATCTGTCTTTAATTCGATCGTAAATCCGTCCACCTTAAGACTACGGAGTCCGGGCAGGGCCTTTAATGCTTCTTCAAACCGTTTGGTATCGCCCTGGGCATGGTCAAGGGTAATGACGGTACTGATACCTTTCTGCTGCTGCAGGTTATGGGCAAGGCTTTCAAGTGATCCTTCAACCAGTAATTTTCCGCCAACAAAAATACCCACTCGATCGCATACACGCTGCACCTGGTGGAGGTGGTGTGAAGAAAGCAGTACCGTTAGGTTATGCTCCCTGCTGAGCTGCTTGATGAGCTCAAGGAATTCGTCAACACCCTTGGGATCAATGCCCAGCGTAGGCTCATCAAGGATGGCAACCTCGGGAGCCTTGATCAGCACTTCGGCCAAGCCTAGACGTTGTTTCATACCGCGGGAAAAAGCGCCGGTTTTTTTATGCATTTCCCGTTCGAGCCCCACGACATGTAACATGTCTTTTGCAGAAGCTTGTGCATAGGATTCCGAAAGACCATTTAATCTGGCAATAAAGCTTAGGTTTTCCAGCGCTGTCATATCCGGGTAGAAACCTACGTTGTCGGGCAGGTAGCCGACTTTTCGTTTCACGGCGATCGGATTGCGCGTGGCATTATGGCCACAGACATAGGCTGTGCCGGAAGTGGGTTCGGTCAGGCCCAGCATCATGAGGATGCTGGTTGTCTTGCCGGCACCATTGGGGCCGAGCAGGCCAAAGATCTCTCCGGGATAAATGTGCAGGTCCAACTGATCTACGGCGGTTACTTTGCCATAGCTTTTTGTCAGGCCTGTCAATTGAATGATAGGATCCTTCATCATGATAATCTTTTTGTAGCGCCCTTATCTGCGGCCGTATTTGCGGATGAGAAAATACACCAAACCAGTGGCCAATACAATGACAAGCATACCGATCCAGCCAGAAAGCAAAGAAGTTTTCACAATCATACGGAATGAAATGTCGGCGCTGCTGTTGGATGATTTGATCTCAAATTTGGAAGCATAGTCACCGGCAATAGTTTTGTCGGGAACTTTTAGGTTGACTTTGACGTCAATAGATTTACCTGCTTCGAGCTGTTTGATGTTCGACGGATCGAAGCTTGCCTCCCATCGGCTGGGTAATTGGGACGTCAGTTCCAAGGTATTGAGCGGCAGGGTGCCCGTGTTTTTGACTTTAAGTAGAATTTCTTTGCTGCTACCAGATACGACTTCGTCACTTAGCCGCCCACTGGGGGTGGTCAACTCAAGGGCATAGGAGCCTTTGACGACTGCTTCGAGCTCAAGCTTTAAGGTATCGGTTGAGGATATAGCCCGTATCGGAATTTTATATTTATCGGGCTTGGCCGTGATCGGACAGCTGATTTCAATGCTGATTTCCTGTGCCTTATTGGGCTGCATCTGAAGGGAAGTCACTTGCGAGCCTTCTACGCGGTAGCTAATCTGCCATCCATCGGGTAGCTGGGCATTCAGGTTATAGTTAACCAATTGAGCAGATCCGTTGGTCAAGGTCGTCGTATAACGAAAAGGTTCGTTGCTGGGGGCCTCAATATTGATGAGCCTCGCTTCGAAACCGGATTTGAGGGGCTTCAAGGCTTGCCCCGATAGATAGAAACTGTTAGCCAGCACAATAAGTGCGATAAGAAATGGCCTGAAAGAAAAACGTCGGTCTGTGTTTGTAATTAGTAATTCTGTTAACATGATCCAATAACTAAAATTTATATTTAAATAGAATATTAGCTTTTAAAAAATGTCGGTTTGGGTATCAGCTACCTTTTTGAAAAACCGCACCCAAATTAAAAATCAATTTGATAAAAATCAAGATTGAAATAAAAAAAATAGTGTAAAAAAAAATGTGTTTAAATGGTCTACAGGCTGATAGCTTGTGTTGTATGCTGCAATGCATTTCCGTCAGTCAAAGTTTACTGAGCGGAAGGTTTTCTTGATGATAATCTTGGTGTTCTCGGCCAACTCATCCAGTGTACAGTGGATGGATCGTAATTGTGTCCTCTGAATCCTAGCGTCGTTCAGAAGAAGATTGATGCGAAGACGTCTGCTGTCTGAGGCTTCAGGCTCACCGCGCAGTTCATCAAACAATTCATGAATAATCTTTTCGCAGCTTTTTTGGTCAAAACTGGCGATAGTGATATAATGTCCGTGGCTGTACATCTGTAATTCAATATAGTAATTCGACGTTTTCATAATCTTCGTTTTAAAGATTGAAAAAAATAGGTTAGCCTCCGTGGGAGGCTAACCATTAAATTTGCTATCTGGATCTTTAGGATATTTCGATCATCCGCGGTTCTTTCTGTTTGGCTTCTTCTTTTTTGGGTATTGTCAATCGGAGCATACCATTCTCATAGTGTGCCTGAATATTGTCCTGATCGACAACCTCCTTCTGAAGTTCGAAGCTGCGTTGGAAAGATTGGTAGCTGAACTCCCGGCGTGTGTAGTTGTCGTGATGTTCCTCGTTTTGTTCTTCTTTAGCCGAGGATATGGTCAATAGATTGCCGTCGAGTGTCACCTTAAAATCTCCTTTGGCCATGCCAGGTGCGGCGACCTCCACTTCGAAGCTGTCTGCGTTTTCCTTGATGTTGACCGCAGGAACGGTGGTACTTGTTGATGAGTAATTTTTGTTGTCCCAGTTTAAAAGCTCACGGTTAAAATTATCAAACATGGGCGAAAAAAGTGAAAAATTGTTCCAGTTTCTTTTTGCAAGTTTCATAGTAACCTCCTTTTAATGAAGTATAACAATAATTTAAATCTATCAGTCGGCCGACTGTATTAAAAATCTCACAAAAAAGGTACCGAGCTTAAAAAACTGAAATTTTTGCAGCAAAACTGTCAAATTTTACCTGATAAATTGACAGAAAAGATAGAGGCTCTGTACAACATATCGAAAATTGATTTTTTTTCAAACGATGTTCAGCTCAATCTTGTCCTTATAATAATCCATTTGATGGATAACTTAGTTAGAAAAGACCGGGCTTCTTAGAGGTTTCTGGTCTTTTCTTTTTTGCTGGAAGCTACCGACTTCGATGGCACATAAAGGCCATAGGGAAGGGACAAAGGAAATGAAGCGACTTGCTAATAACTAGGTTATTTTGACAAGGCCTCCAGCACTTTTAAATGCGATCTAAATGCTGTCCAGAAGCTCCGAAACTCGTTGTATTGTATTTTATATTCCTTGCAGGTCTGCTTCACAATCCTATTGAGCGCAGGATAATGAACATGGCTGATCTTTGGAAAAAGGTGATGTTCAACCTGAAAATTGAGACCGCCAAGCAACCAGGTAAGTACCTTGCTGCCCGTAGCAAAATTTGCGGTGGACTGAATCTGATGAATCATCCATTCTTCTTCGACCTTTGACTGGTCAATGGTTTTGAATTCGGTTTCTTCCACCACATGGGCCAGCTGGAATACTGTGGCCAGACTCATACCACACACAGTACCAGAAATCAGCAAACCGATAAGTGTGGGCAGCCACCCGACGAAAATGATCGGAATAATCACAAATAAGCTGAAGTGAATTAGCTTACTGACCCAAAAAATAATACGTTCTTTGACCGGAAAATGAAATTGCTCCGTTTTATGTCCCATGCGCCCACGGAAATATTTCTCATAATCCTGATAAAAGATCCACGCTAAATAGGAGATTCCATAGAGCAACGGAAAATAAAAACGCTGATAGCGATGGTGTTTCCGAAGTTTCTGGTCGTGGTGTATACGCATAAACTTTACTTCGATATCGTGATCTTCGCCATCGATATTTGTATAGGTATGGTGTGCAATATTATGTTTGAGCTTCCAAAAGTAGATATTGCCGCCCAGTAGATTGAGCGAGTAGGAGAGCACAGTGTTCAGGTTTTTATTGTCCGAAAAAGAATTGTGCCCAGCATCGTGCATAATGTTAAAACCAATCGCAGCGAGGTTAGCTCCGAAAATGACACATAATGCTATTGCAATACTCCAATGCAAAGGTGCGAATACCAGAAGGAGATACAATACCGCAAAGCTGATCAGGAGGATAGCGGCTTTCAGATAGATTTTACGATTCCCGGTTTTTGGCTGAAGTGAATTTTGAAAATAGTTATTAATTTTTTGTTTTAGCGTTTTAGAGAACAATGTATTTACATTGCTGAATTTTACAGACTGGGACATTTGGATTTTTACTCGAGAGATATGCTTAATATTTATTACGTTCGATCTTGAGCGATAGAACAATGTAAATATACGCTATAAAATTTGAAAGATCGCGGTAATAAAGTTAAAGATTGTTAAAGGTCATTCTGCCATCCTTGATTTCCCATGGCCCGGAATATACACCTTTTGAATTTTTGAAGCCTCCGGTATTTATTCCGCGCCGACGTATCCTGCTTCCTAATTAACTATTCCATATCAATTTGCCGGAGCGCAGGTTTCTTTAAATGTAACACACAACTCGCACTAAATTTATTTTACACTGTTCTGTCAGTTAAACGATTGCCTGAATGCTAAAGGTGAAACATTGGTTTTTTTCTTAAACAGTTTGTTGAACGATTGTGGATGTTCAAAACCGAGTTTGTAGGCAATTTCGGCCACGGAAAGGCTTGTCGCCGTGAGTTGTTCCTTGGCTTCTTCAATTAACTTGTCGTGAATATGCTGCTGTGTGTTTTTACCGGTAACGGAACGTAGTAAATCGCTTAAATAACGTGCTGATACATGGAGGCTTTCGGCTAAATACTCTACGGTTGGAAGCCCTTGTTTTAAGGTTTCTTCGCTGTCGAAATAATCGTCCAGCAATTTTTCCAATTGGGTCAGCAGCGCATGGTTAACCGCTTTCCGAGTAATGAATTGACGCTCATAGAAACGGTTGCTGTATTGCAAGAGCATATCAATTTGCGACAAAATAATGTCTTGGGTATGCTTGTCGATATGCTGATATTCTTGTTCGATTTTAAGAAAAATTTCTATAATGTCTTTTTCTTCCCGTTCGGAGAGATGTAATGCTTCGTTAAGCGCATACGAAAAGAAATTGTAGTTTTTTATTTTGGTGGCTAGGGGGTGGGTATACAAAAAATCAGGGTGGAATAGCAGCATGTAACCTTTTCCGCATTCGACCTTCATCTTTCTGATTTCGGCCATCGTCAACGATTGAATCTGCTTGGGCGCAATAAAATTCATTGTTCCTTTGTCGAAATCGTAATATTGTTGGCCGTACTTTATTTTTGCAGTAACATCTTTTTTCAGCGAAATACTGTAGAAATTCACGTAGAACTGCTCCCAGATGTCGCTTTCATCGGGTTTTATTCCAGCTACATCAATTACACTGACGAGCGGGTGTAATGGGGCCGGCAAGGACAATTGCCGATGAAATTCGGATATGGAATTGATACTATGCATCCTTTTTTTGTTATACAAATTTACAAAAAACAACTGCCTCGCAAGGCAGTTGCTGATTTAAAAAATTAGGCCTCAAATTGTTTCGCGATTTCTTGCCTGAAGGCTTCTTTTCCGATTTGTAATCGTCTTTCATAGAGCGCATGTGCATCTTCACCTGCCAGATAACGTACCTGATCTTTACTGTCCGTGGCGGCTTCATACACCACTTGGGCAATTTGCTCGGCAGTGGATGCATTTTGTATCATCAGGCCCATTTGTTCGAACAGTTTGTCTTCGATGTCCTGATAGTCGGACGTTCGGTTTAGATCCAAAGAACGACCTGCAAAATCTGTCGCTATTCCTCCCGGAGCAACTGTTTTGATGGCTATTCCAAATTTTTTCAGTTCAAAGGACATGCTTTCGCTCCAGCCCTCCAGGGCGAATTTTGTCGCATGATACATGGAATTTAGCGGGAATCCCATAAATCCACCAATCGATGTGGTCGAGATAAATAAACCACTTTTCTGTGCCTTAAAATGGGGAATAAAGGCTTGTGTAACCCGCAATACACCCAATAGATTCGTGTCGATTTGGCGAAGTATCTTTTCGTCGCTCAACGTTTCAAAGGCACCCATTAACCCATAACCTGCGTTATTGAAAACGACATCAATGTTACTTATAGCGATTGCTTTTGCTACAGTTTCTTTGATCTGGGCAGCATCGGTAACATCTAATTTTAATAGCCTGATGTTTTCGATCCCGGTAAGTTCGGTTTCATTTTCGGGATTACGCATGGTTGCGATCACATTCCAACCCGCCTGTTGAAATAATTTGGCAGTTGCTTTTCCCAAACCGGAAGAAGCCCCTGTAATGAAAATTGTCTTTTGCATGCTGTTATTGTTTGATTCCATACCACAAATGTCTAAAGAAGGCATCGGGTACCTGTTGCCAAATTGAGCTTGATTGTAGCCAAAATGACGAAATCAAAATGTGTGAAAAAAATCATCGACAATGGAGCGGAAAATTCATCGACTTTGGCACGATTATTTGTTGATATTCGTTATAAAAATAATGCAATGTTAAGCTGATTTTTGCTCGATTTTATACTTTTTATCGTATTCGTATTGGCGTAATTGCTGTATTTTAAAATTTTAGAAGATCTATATTTATGCAAGGCACAATTGACGGGATAAGCGGGGAACCACATCGTTCACAGGTGTTCCGTTTAACTTACAAAGGACAGGATTATCAGCTGGTGTTGTTGAAAAAGTCTTTATCAAAGCTCGATACGGAATTGCCAATTTCGCTTGATGGAATTGACCAAAAACTCGTAAAAAAAGGCGACCACTGGTTTTTTGAAAATAGACATTCCGATCAGCATTTTGCGACAGAAATCTGGCGCAATTTATCGCTTCGATATCGCCTCTAAGATCAAAAGTCTGCTGTATGGTGGCCCGCCGCTCAATATGCAGCAGATTTTAAGTATGCTATCTTAGCTTGTAGCCATCTTCCGTCTAAACTCCAGTGGTGAGAGCTCCGTCTTCTTTTTGAATAAACGATTGAGTGACTGCGGTTGTTCAAAACCCAGCTGATAGGCAATTTCGGCAACGGAAAGTTCCGACCTGGACAGCAGATCTTTCGCTTTTTCAATGAGTTTATGTTGGATATGGTTCTGCGCACTTTCACCGGTCTGCAACCGTAATAAATCGCTTAAATAGTTTTTCGACATATTCAGCCGCTCAGCAAAGTAGCCCACCTGCGGCAAGCCCTTGTGTTGGGTTTTGGCTTCAAAATACTGATCCAACAATTGTTCAAACCGGCTCACCAAGGGCACATTGTGTACTTTACGCGTAATAAATTGCCGGTTATAAAACCGCTGCGAATACACCAGCAACAGTTCGATGAAACTGACAATGGCATCCTGGCTATAGCTGTCGATCGGACTGTCATATTCGCTTAAAATCCCTTTTCCGATATTTCGGATCTGCTCCTTTTCCCGGTCGGACAGAAAAAGTGCTTCGTTGACTTCGTAATCGAAAAAACTGTAGCTGCCGATTTTGTGTGCCAGGTCATAGGTGCGGATAAAATCGGGATGGAAAACAAGGGAATAACCTACTTTGGCATGGGCAGTATCGGGATCAACACTGATCGTCTGCCCGGGTTTAAAGAAGGTCATCAGGCCTTCCCGGAAGTCGTACTGATGTGGGCCATAACCCAATACGCATTGCGCATCTTCTTTGATGGAAATGCAGTACAGGTTGAGCTGAAAGGTGGTCTCGACCGTTGGATGTATATGCTTGTTTTTGGAGAAATCGGTGATGCTAAAAAGCGGATGCTGCGGTTTGGGCAGCTGCAGCGCTTCATGATAGTCGGCGATACTATTGATCCTGATCAATACGGGTTCTTTCTTTGACATGCTCTTTTTGCCTGTTAAATGATAGCCTAATTTAAGTAAAATGCCATGCGCTTTCTGCTGGCATGGCATTTATATTTTTTAAGATTGCAGCGGAATACTTACATCGCGGGATCCGGTATCCAGTCCGACCGGCAGAATAGCCTCAATGCGTTGCAGCTCTTCGGCGGTCAATAGGATGTCTGTTGCTGCGATATTCTGCTCCACATAGCGCACTCTTTTTGTCCCCGGTATTGGCACGATTCCTTTTTGGATCAGCCAGGCAAGGGCCAGCTGCGACGAGGTAACGTCTTTTTCTTTTCCAATCTGTTCGAGTTCACGCACCAGATCGAGGTTTTTATAAAACTGCTCACCCTGAAACCTCGGGATAAGCCTGCGGAAATCATCTTCGGGGATATCGTCCGGCGACTTGATCTCACCCGTGATAAATCCACGGCCCAAAGGGGAGTAGGCGACCAGGCCAATACCCAGCTCCTGTGTCAGATCGTATACGCCATTGGTCTCTACTTCGCGTCCGAACAGGGAGATTTCATTCTGCACAGCCGTGATCGGGAAGGTCGCATGTGCCCTGCTGATCTGCTCGGCACTGACTTCCGAAATGCCCAGGTACCTGACCTTGCCCGCTGTAATCAGCTCGCCCATGGCACCTACGGTTTCCTCAATGGGTATGTTGGGGTCGGGGCGGTGCATATAATAGAGGTCAATCACATCGGTATGGAGGTTTTTCAGCGAGCGCTCGATAGACTTTCGGATATAATCTGGCCGACCGTTTATGCGCCAGGTCACCTGGTCGTTATCATCAATCTCAAAGCCGAACTTGCTGGCGAGGATGTACTCGTTGCGTTTGCCGCGTATGGCCTTGGAGATCAACCTTTCGTTTTCAAAGGGTCCATACAGATCGGCCGTATCCAAAAAGTTGCCACCCAGTTCCAACGACCGGTGGATGGTAGCTATGGATTCTTTTTCGTCGGCCTTGCCGTAGATATCGCCAGTGGACGCAAAACTGCTCATCCCCATGCAGCCTAAGCCAATCATTGGAATTTCAAGTCCCTGCGTGCCTAATTTTCTTGTTTTCATCTGCTTCTTATTTTTGTTACCCAAAATTACGAAGCAGCGCCTGCAGCATGTTTACCCCAATTACGGAAACTTGTAACCGAATTACGGATCTAATCGCTAATTAAGCTACCCTGAATTTTTCGTTATAAGCATCTTCCAGGTACTGTCCCAACGTTCTTGTCCGCTCCGTATCAATGGTACTGATGTAGCGATGAAACATCTGCTCGGTACTGTGACCTGTAGCTTCCATCAATAGCGGTGTAGGGATTTTACCGTAAAAATTTGAGGCAAAGCTTCTTCTTCCGATGTGGCTTGTGATCGCTTCCCATTTTTGGACAAACATTTCTACCGCCCGGAAGCCCTTTCTTTTGCGGACTTTGACCAGGCTATTGATACCGGCAAGTTCCGCGACTTCCTTGATCTGCAGATTATACTTTTGCGCAGTAAGCTTCTCGGGAAATACGTTTAAATTGCCCGACAATATGGTCAATGGTACCGGATGTAAAGGCAGCAGAATTTCTTTTTGCGTTTTCTGCTGGACAAATGAGATACAGGGTTTTCCCTTGATTATCTCGAGGTTCTGGATATCAAAATTCATGAAATCTGAAATGCGCTGGCCGGTGTAGCAGCTGATGATCAGCCAGTCCCGGGCTGCCTGTAGGTTTGGCGGGACATCCGTTTCCTTGAGTTTTACCAGTTCATCCTCACTGAGGGTGACAAAAAGATTGACTTTTTTTTCCTTGGGAAGTTCAAGTTCATATACGTAGGTTCTGACCCCTCTTTTTTCCAAAAAATTAAGCACCGTCCGGACAAAATGTATGGTGCGGCCGATCGTACTTTTATTGTATTCTTCCAGCTCGCCAAATTCAAGGAACTCTTTGACAAAGGATGCATTGACTTCGTGCAGCAAAAGGTGTCTTTTGCGATGGCCTTCAAATCGCTCAAGCAAATGGAGGAATACCCGGTAACGCTTGGAAGTCGGTTCAGAAATAAGGTGGGCACGGCTCCGGATATAGGCTTCCACATAATCTAGAAGGCTGTTGGCGGGGCGACAAGTCTTTGTGCCATCACAATTTTCTTTTATGATCTTGCGGAGTTTGATAGGCGAAATTTTGCTGTTTTTTGCCGTGACATTGGCCAGGTATTCGGCGATTCCGATTTTTAGCCTATCGAGCTTGGCATTTAAATTTTTATTTTTTTTGAGGTAAATATTGTGGGGTCGCTGTTTTTTTAAATCCCATAAATCCGGGCAAATTTTAAGGGGAGTATTGATCACATGTTCCGTCTGAGAATCATCAAGGATCGTGAGGGATATTGTTGAAAAAGGGGAGGAATATAGCAGCGTAAATTTGAAATTTATCATTGGACTTGAATCTAATTTTCTGAAAATAAATATATAAGTTTTCCAGAGAAGTCCAATTCAGACTACA